>Ga0008835_100386_pt1 | contig 44445 bp, 44 predicted proteins | sample HotLakConsoUCCRE_FD_62215 | JGI IMG/M metagenome (GOLD analysis project Ga0008835, IMG submission 62215) | Hypersaline microbial mat communities from Hot Lake, Washington, USA - Hot Lake Consortium UCC-RE (Hybrid Assembly) ... | reverse complement strand
CGAGCCATCATCCATACTCTCCGGCTCGAGACCTCGGCGTCGAAGTCGTTGCTCTTCCATGAAGCGCTTCCGGCTCGCTGTAACGACGTTCCGGCACGAGCTCCTTCTCGAAAGACACCCGATGCTGCCGCGACGGCGCATGTGATCACCGTAGGCTCTACGGATATTTGATATCCGGCGAACGAGGGTGCCGAAGTCCAGCACCGCCAGCTTATGGCATCCAGAACGGGCCGGCTGGACCTCTGCGGCGCCGGGCGGGGGCATCGAGGTCGCGGCGGCACGTCGACGTCATGGGCATGTTCCGGGCGGGGATGGCGGGGCAGACGGATCAGCGCCGGCGACCAAGTCCTCCTCCCGATACTCCGCAGCCTGCGCCGCTCCCGATCCCTAACCCGCCTCTGATGTCGCTCCCGCTCGGCTCATCTCCATGGCGCACAGCTGCCGCGCATCCGGTCAGTGCATGGCTCTCTGAGCGCACCGTCCTGCTTTCCTGTCTCCAGAGACGTGTCGTCGCGAGCGAAGGTGCACTCGACCGTGCGATATCCATCGGGACGCGCTCTGGGGCTCGCTGAGGTGAGCGCTGAGTGCGCTCCATTGTCTGTTTCGACGTCGGATAGCGGCCATTACGAGATCGCTCTGTAGCGCGATTTTCAGGGGTGTTCTTAACCGGATTCTCGAGGTCCACGACCGGACAGGCCGTGATACGCGTCAATCACGAAATGCCTGTTTTTTGCTTTCTGTCAACCTGGCACGCTGCTTTCCATATTTCATGGGGGTTTTTGATTGACAGATATCCTCGCCAGGTTGACAGAAGGGCGGTTTTGGAGCCTCCAGGTTTACATTCTGGTTTACGTTTGCGGGTTTTGATTGACAGTTTGGTTGACAGCAATCCTCCCATATCACTGGACAGGTGTGAGATTGCGGTATCACGAAATGGCCCCCTGAAAATCTGATAGTGAAACCTCGATAGAGGCAGAATTGAGTGGCCGGGAGTCGGTGGCGCCAGAACGCATCCCCATCACTCGATCATGGAAAACCTAGGACTTCGCCTTTCCTCCCAGCATCCGAAGGAGCTCTGGCCATTCCTGAGGAGTGGAACTGGTTCGCACAGTGGTCCTCGTCGTCGAACGCCAGATGCTTCTCACAGCGGCACCCTTCGGAGCATCAAAGCACATGGACACTCTGCTTCGCTTCGTCGGCACAGTCTGCGATCTCTGTATCTGAAGGAGAACCTTCTCAGGTGTGCTTTCCAACGGTAAAGAAGGACACCTCGCTTCGCTCGGCGTCGGCGATGCTCTTGCTTTTTTCAATAGCTTCGCATCACGCAGCTCCCATCGAGCTCGTGATGTCGTCGCACACATACTAGGCTGTCGCCGTTCTAGCCGAGCGTTGCTACGGCCCTCCGCGCAGTCGCCTATATTGACTGAAATTCCCGCGATAATACATAGTGCTCCATTCTGTCACCTTTCGCAAGTTCCTTCGTTGCGTAATATTCCCAATTGCTCCCGCGCAACGGCACACAGTGCACTGTTCCCATCGGCAGTAGGCGTAGCCACGTCCGTTCGACCGACTTCTCGAAGGTTTTGTATCGGAGGGCCCGGTGATCGTGGAAGCCAGCCGGGTCAGGTGAAGCCATCAAGTGCCAGTGTGGGTTGACCTCCAGCTTTTCTGGGAATGCGATCCACATGATGCGTTCGTCGGGGCGCTTGACCCAACTCCCCCCATTAAGAAAGCGGTTCTCTTGCGCGTCCCAAGACTTCAATAGATTCCGCATCGCTCGCGTGGACAGGTCCTGATGGTTGGCGCCGAGTGTGATGGCAAACGCATAGTCGATTTCTTGAAGTCGCCTTACAAGCTCGAGCCGCATCCTGTTGCGGTTCATGTCTGTCAAAGTCGTCACTCGTGGCTCCCATACAAGGTGATGACCAAGGTTTCCCCCTGGTGAGCAGGCGGCGCGTCCCGCCCACGACATGTATAGACAGAGGAGTCCCGGCTTGCGTGATGTCGTGCGCGTCGTGGGCTGGCCCGTGGCCTGCTACTTCGTAAACGGTGCCGCGACGACGGTCTTGATGTGGTTGGGAACAGCCGCCGTGGCGGCCGTGAGGCTGTCTTCGCCAGTCAGCCTCGAGGTGCACCACGTGATACCGGATCAAGAAGCCCGCACAGTCCCTGCACGAGGCGCAGCGTCGGCGCAGGATCCGCGTTCCTGGACGTAAGACGGATGAACTGAACCCACGCCCGCTCATTCTGCGTCAGGCTGCTGTCGTCCGGCAGACTGACGCTTTCGATCACGCGTGTGTCCCTCATTTCCCGAAGATCCCCCTGATGGCGCTGCGTGCTCGGCTGGTCAGCGCGGGATCCGTGTTTCCCGAGGCGTCACGCACCTCCTCGAGCCACACCACCTCGTTGCGCGAGACGATGGTGCCGAAGATGTCCTCGACTGCCATACGTGTCGTCTCGCCGCCTGCCTGCTCCAGTGCGAGGCGGAACAGGAGCTTGGGGTCCGTCTCAAGTGCGCGCGCGAGTGCTGGCACCCGGTCGAGCGGCACCTTGGTCGCGCCGGACTTGATCAGCGAGATCATGTTCGGATGCGTGAAGCCCGCCTCGGCGGCGATGTCCTGCTGACTCTTCTTCGGCCTCAGCTCGAGAACGCGCTTGGTGACGAACTGCGTCAGCCTGGTGTGAGCGTGGGGGCGACCCTTCGTCATGTTCTGCAACTCCATGAAGTGAAGCAGCTCGATGCTGCTGACTTCATTATTGCGAGGTGCACGTTGGGTCTGCATAAGTAGTCGCCTCAGCTGACCGCTGGTTTCCTGCTGAGCCACCTGGTCGCCTTCACTTGGGCGGCTTGCGCCAGCCTGCCAATCGTAGGAGCCGCCGAGCCCCACCTCCGCGGTCCAGTCCGGTGCGGCGGCGTCGAGCGCCGTGGTGTCGACCAACACCTGGCTGTCGCCGTGCAGCTCGCGCGTTACGTTGGCTATGCCGTAGACAGTCGCGGCCGTTCCCGCGTCGGTGGCCCAGGACCGAGCGGCGGCGAGGCCGAGGCGCATGCGCAGGCTGTCGGTGTCGCCGACATCGACGGTGGCGCCGCCGGGTTCGGTGAAGCTGTCCATCCCCACATCGGCCCAGCTCAGTTGCGCCTGCGGGGTCAGCGCCAGCCCCTTCTGAAGCGCTAAGGACTGTCCGACCTCGACCGAAGCCATGCGGCCGGTGCCCTCCACCCCCTCGGCCAGCAGCCCGGCAGTCGCAGACGAGACGTCGCTGTCGAAGCGGCTGTAGTCAAGTTGCAGGTCAGCGTAGAATCCCGCGTCGGCCGGCTAGGTCAGGCTCAACGCGATACCGCGCGCGTCGCTCGCGATGCTGCCGCCTCCCAGGGCCGAGGTGGCATCGAGGCTGCCGCCGTCGGCGAACAGGCTCGCGCCGCCGATCCAGACGCCGCCATGGCCTTCGTGCAGCACCATGTCGACGCCGGCCTGCAGCCGCCACATGGACTGGTCGTAGGACAGGCCGGTGCTGGACACCTCGGGCGCCACGTCCGCCTGCGCGCCGCGCACGGCAAGCTAGGCGCCGGCAGCAGGGGCGACCATAGCGCGCGAGGACGCGGTGACAGGACCATTAAGCGGCTCGCTTGCGAGACGTCCAAAGGCTAACGCCACGTCACGTGGCCCATTTCGAGGTCGGTTACACGGTTACAAAGTCGGCCATAACTAACTGAAATATATAAAGAACAGAGGGCCCCGACCCCTCGGGACCCTCCACCACCCACACGCTCACTCGCTCCGCGTGTTGATATGTCGGGCCCGTCCATCCTGGTCAGGCGTGGGGCCGTGATAGCCGATCGTGGCCGCACCGGCAAAGCAATAGCCCCGCGACTTCGATGCGTGTTTGCATCAAATGCGAAAAGACCCGCCACCTCGGGCGGGTCCTCGTCGCAGGTGGCGCCCGGTCTCAGCCGTAGACGCTTTCCTTGCCGAAATGTTTGGTGAGCATGTAATAGACCACCGCGCGGTACTTGTTGCGCTCGGACTGGCCGTAGGCGTCGATCACGCTGGCAATCGCGGCGTCGAGGTCCGGCCCGTCCTTCAGCCCCAGCTTCTTGACCAGAAAATTCCGCTTCACGGTCTCGATCTCGCCGGGCTGGCTGCTTGCCACGGTCTGGGCGTCGGCGTCGTAGATCGCCGGGCCGCAACCGATGGTGACCTTGGTCAGAAGCGCCATGTCCGGCTCCATCCCGCATTTGATTTTCAGATCATCGGCATATCTCGCGATCAATTCGTCTCGCTTGCCCATTGCATTCAATCTCCCCTTGTCACTGAACCGGGGCAGCGGAAATGCGGCTGCACCCGCGTCGGACGTTACCCGAGCCGGCAGAAGCCCCAAAGAAATAATTTCCCGACGCGCCGCGCGCCTCAGACCGGAAGAGCTGCGGCTCGGCCGCCGGCCCAGTCCGCGAACAGCGCCTCAAGCCCGGCAAGGTCGAGATGCCCGGGCGGAACGCGCGCCGTGGCCAGTGCCGCACCGAGCCAGGTCAGGAAGGCGTTGACCGGCGTGTCGACCCCGTGCAGCCGCCCGAGGTAGGCGACCTCGCCGTTCAGGTAATCGGTCTCCACCCGGCCGGTGCCGCGCAGCAGGCTTTGCGAGGTCGAGCCGCCGAACCGCGTCGTGCCGGGGATCTCGCCCATCTGCATCAGGTTTTTGCGCCGCGGATCGTCCATGCCGACATCGTCCCACGCCAGACCGGCGGCGCGAAACACCGCCTCGCCCTCGGCCCTCACGCGCGCGGGAAAATCGCCGCGATCCGCGCCGCGCCCGACCGCCGCCTCGAGACAGTTGCCGAGGTTCACCAGCAGCTTGCCGCGCTTGCTGGCCATCACGTCCCGGTGCACGAAGCCCGCCATCCGTGCCGTGTCGAACAGCGCCGCAAGCCGCGTGTCATCGGCATCGGACCCGGCGGGGAACCGCCCGATGTCGAACAGCCCGAGCCTGGGGGTGCCATGGCACAGCACCTCGCCCGGATCGGTGAAGGCGGCTGGCATCATCACCGTCACACCATGGACATTGGGAAACAGCCGCAGCGCCATGGGCTCGTTGGCGATGCCGTTCTGCAGGCAGAAGATCGGCTGGTCGCGCAGCCCTGCCAGCCGCAGGCGATGCAGCGCGTCGAGGCAATCCTGCGTCTTCATCGTCAGCAAGATCAGGTCGCCGGGGCGAAACCCGATCTCCGCCGGGTCCGCGATGCAGGGCACCGGCACCTCGGTCACGCCGTCCACGGCGCGCAGCCGCAGTGGCCCCGCCTGCAACGCGGCAAGCTGCGCCCCCCGCGCAATGCCGATCACCTCGTGACCGGCCTGCGCCAGGGCCGCCGCCACCACGCCGCCGACGGCGCCGACCCCGTAGATGACGACGCGCACCCCGGCCATGCCGTCAGTAGCGGTAGTGTTCGGGCTTGAACGGCCCTTCCTGGGCCACGCCGATGTAATCGGCCTGATCCTTGGACAGCGGCGTCAATTTGACGCCGATCTTCGCCAGATGCAGGCGCGCGACCTTTTCATCCAGCAGCTTGGGCAGGACATAGACCTTGTTCTCGTAGGCCTCGCCGCGCGTCCACAGTTCGATCTGCGCCAGCACCTGGTTGGTGAAGGACGCCGACATCACGAAGGACGGATGCCCGGTGGCATTGCCGAGGTTCAGCAAGCGGCCCTCGGACAGCAGGATGATCCGGTTGCCCGAGGGCATCTCGATCATGTCCACCTGGTCCTTGATGTTGGTCCACTTGTGGTTCTTCAGCGCGGCGACCTGGATCTCGTTGTCGAAATGGCCGATGTTGCCGACGATCGCCATGTCCTTCATCGCGCGCATGTGCTCGATGCGGATCACGTCCTTGTTGCCGGTGGTGGTGATGAAGATGTCGGCACGGTCGATGACATCCTCCAGCAGCACCACCTCGAACCCGTCCATCGCGGCCTGCAGCGCGCAGATCGGATCGGCCTCGGTCACCTTCACCCGTGCGCCGGCACCCTGCAGCGAGGCCGCCGAACCCTTGCCCACGTCGCCGTAGCCGCACACGACGGCGACCTTGCCGGCCATCATCGTGTCGGTCGCGCGGCGGATGCCGTCGACCAGCGATTCCTTGCAGCCGTACTTGTTGTCGAACTTCGACTTGGTCACTGAATCGTTGACGTTGATCGCCGGGAACGGCAGCTCGCCCTTCTTCTGCAACTCGTACAGGCGGTGGACGCCGGTGGTGGTCTCCTCCGACACGCCCTTGATCTGGTCGCGCATCCTGGTGAACCAGCCGGGGCTTGCCGCCATGCGCTTCTTGATCTGCTCCTTGATCACCGCTTCCTCTTCCGAGGTCGGAACCGCGATGATGTCTTCCCCCGCCTCGGCGCGTGCGCCCAGCAGGATGTAGAGCGTCGCGTCGCCGCCATCGTCGAGGATCATGTTCGGCCCGTCGGCGAACATGAAGGACTTGTCGAGGTAATCCCAATGCTCTTCCAGCGTCTGGCCCTTGATCGCGAAGACCGGGATGCCGGCGGCGGCGATGGCGGCGGCGGCGTGATCCTGCGTCGAGAAGATGTTGCACGACGCCCAGCGGACATCGGCGCCCAGATCCACCAGCGTCTCGATCAGGACAGCGGTCTGGATCGTCATGTGCAGCGAGCCGACGATGCGCGCCCCCGCCAGCGGCTTCTTCGCGCCATATTCCTCGCGCAGCGCCATCAGGCCCGGCATCTCGGTTTCGGCGATATCCAGTTCCTTGCGGCCGTACTCGGCCAGGGCAATGTCTTTCACGATGTAATCGGTCACGGGCGTCCGTCCTCGAATGAGCAATGATCACGATGGCACTTAGCACCGGTGCCGCAATGCGGCAATGGCATGTACCCGGCCACCTTGATCCGTGTCATGGCAAGGCACCGGCGCGACAGTCATCCTGAAGGCTCACACACGCCTCAGGAGAAGACTACCATGTCCATTCCCAAGACGATGAAAGCCGCCGTGGTGCCCGCGTTGGGCCAACCGCTCGACATCCGCGAGGTTCCGGTGCCCGCCATAGGGCCGGGGCAGGTTCTGATGCGGGTGCGCGCCTCGGGCGTGTGCCACACCGACCTGCACGCCGCCGAGGGCGATTGGCCGGTGAAACCCACCGCGCCGTTCATCCCCGGCCACGAAGGCGTGGGCGAGGTCGCGGCGCTGGGCGCGGGCGTCACCTTCCTCAAGGAGGGTGACCGCATCGGCGCGCCCTGGCTGCACACCGCCTGCGGCCGCTGCGAACATTGCGTCGGCGGCTGGGAAACGCTGTGCGAAAGCCAGCAGATGACCGGCTACACCGTCGATGGCGGCTATGCCGAATATGTCGCCTGCGACGCGAACTACGTCGGCCGCATCCCCGACGCGCTCGACTTTGGCGCGGCCGCCCCGGTGCTCTGCGCCGGCGTCACCGTCTACAAGGGGTTGAAGGAGCTGGAGGCGAAACCGGGCGACTGGGTCGCCATCTCGGGCATCGGCGGCCTTGGGCACATGGCGGTGCAATACGCCAAGGCGATGGGCCTTCACGTCGTGGCCGTCGACATCCACCAGGACAAGCTCGACCTTGCGACCAGGCTGGGTGCTGACCTGACCTTTCACGCCGTCGACCAGGACCCCGTGGCGGAGCTGCAATCGCAGATGGGCGGCGTGCGCGGCGTGCTGGTCACGGCGGTGTCGAACGCCGCCTTCGCGCAGGCCGTCGGCATGCTGCGCCGTGGTGGCTTCATGTCGCTCGTCGGCCTGCCGCCGGGCGATTTCCCGTTGCCGATCTTCGAGATCGTGCTCAAGCGCATCACCGTGCGCGGCTCCATCGTCGGCACCCGCAACGACCTGCGCGAGGCGCTGGCCTTCGCCGCCGAGGGCAAGGTCGCCACCCATTTCAGCTGGGACCGGCTGGAGAACATCAACGCGATCTTCGACAAGATGCGCGCGGGCCAGATCGACGGGCGCATCGTGATGGAGATCTGAGCAAGCGGGGCTCTTGCCGCAGCGTCGCGGAACAGGCGCCGCGGCTCGCGCGTTGGGCTGGCAGCGAAAGGAGCCTGCCATGAGCGAGATGCACGCCCACAGCCATCAAGACACCAAACCGGCCGACGCCCGCGATGTGCGCGCAGGGCCCGGCGACGCAGGCCGCGCCGACCGGCCCGAACCGCTGCCCAAATCCGACCAGTACCGCCGCCGCACCCGCAGTGTCGTGCCCTTCACCGCAGGGGTAATCCTGCTCGGGCTTCTGGCGATCCTCGTCTTCGCGCTGATCTGACTTCCGGCGCGGGTTTGAGGGCTGGCCCTCGATCCGGCAGATGCTATCAGACGGCAAATGCCGGAGGTCGCCATGCCCAAACCGCCCGCCCGCGCCTGGCAGCGCATGCTGTCGGGTCGTCGTCTCGATCTGCTCGACCCCACGCCGGTGGATATCGAGATCGAGGATATCGCCCACGGTCTTGCCTTCGTCGCGCGCTGGAACGGCCAGACGCGGGGCGATTACGCCTATTCGGTGGCCGAGCATTCGCTGCTGGTGGAGCAGATCTGCGGCAGGCTGAAACCCGATTGGCCCGCGAAATGGCGGCTGGCCGCGCTGCTGCACGACGCGCCGGAATATGTCATCGGCGACATGATCTCGCCGGTGAAGGCGGCGGTCGGTCCAAGCTACGGCGCGCTGGACGAGCGGTTGGCCGCCGCCATCCATCTCCGCTTCGGTCTGCCCGCGATGCTGCCGCATCCCGTCAAGACGCTGGTGAAACGCGCCGACAGGGTCTCGGCCTGGCTCGAGGCGACGCAACTCGCGGGCTTCAAGGCGCCCGAGGCCGACAGGTTCTTCGGCCGGCCCGATCCGGCGCTGATCGCAGGGCTCACGCTGGTCCTGCGTCCGCCGGTGGAAACCCGCGACGCCTTCACCGCCCGCCATGCGGCGCTGATGGCGGCCTGCGATGGCTGACCTGGTCGTCCGCCCCGTCGCCCGGTTCGACACCGGCGCCATGGCGCGGCTGCTGAACGCGATCATCGCCACCGGCGGCACCACCGCGATGACCGATCCGGTCACGCCCGACGAGATCGCGGGCTGGGCGCAGGCGCCCCGCGCCGCCTGGCACGTCGCCGAACAGGCCGGCGAGATCGTCGGCTTCCAGTGGATCGAACCGTGGCACGCCCTGCCGCCCGAGGCGGCCAGCATCGCCACCTTCACCGCCCCGGGGCGCACCGGGCTCGGCATCGGATCGGCGCTTTTCGCGGCGACCGAACCGGCCGCCCGCGCGCTCGGCTACGCCTGGATCAATGCCGAGATCCGGGCCGACAACGCGGGCGGGCTCGCCTACTACCAGTCGCGCGGGTTCCGGGCGTGGAAACGCGTGGCGGATGTCGAGATCGCACCGGGTCTCGTCGTCGACAAGATCTGGAAACGCTACGATCTCGACTAGGTCCGGCATGAGGTCAGCTTACAAGATGCCGCTGCTCCGCAGCCAGCGCCGCAGCGCGCCCCGGTCGCGCCGTTCGGTGTGGCGGCGCAGCGGCGGGCCTTCCTCGGGCAGGCGCCAGCGGTGCGGTGCATCCCAGTCTTTCTGGCGTGCGGCGGTCTTGAACGTGTCAGCAAGGATATGGAGCATGGTGGCCTCCTGTGCGGTTGATCTGTCCTCAACCTACGCCGGCTTGACGCCTTGCCGCGAGTCAGCAAGAATCTTCATATGTAAGCAGGGCTATCATATGGACTGGCGCGACATCCCCTCCCTCTCGGCGCTCAGGGCCTTCGAGGCCGCGGCGCGCCTCGGCTCCTACTCCGCCGCCGCGCGCGAGCTGAACGTGACCCATGCCGCCATCGCGCAGCATGTCCGCGCGCTGGAGGCGTTCCTGGACCAATCCCTGATGCTGCGCGAGGGGCGCGGCGTGGCGACGGTGGGCGCGGGCGCTCGGCTTGCCCGTGATCTCGGCACCGGCTTCGCGGAAATCGCGGCGGGGGTGCGGGCGGCGCGGGGCGCGCGTGCCGACGGCCCGATCTCGCTCACCACAACGCAGAGCTTTGCCGAGAACTGGCTGATGCCGCGCATCGCGTCGTTCTGGTCGGCGCATCCCGGCGTCGCGGTGTCGATCAGCGCCGAGAACACGGTGATCGACCTGAAGCGCAGCGCCCATCACCTCGCCATCCGCTACGGGCGCGGGCACTGGCCGGGGCTGGAGGCGGAGCTGCTGAGCGACGGTCGCAACCTCATCGTCGGCACGCCGGCGCTGGTGGCGCGCCTGCCCGCGGGCCTTGACGCCGCCACCGACGCTGGCCGCCGGGCGCTGGCCGCCATGCCCTGGCTGTCGGACACAAAGCACGGGGAGTTCTTCGCCTGGCTGCACGCCCAGGGGGTCGCGCCCGAGGCGTTGAAGGTGAGCGAACTGGAGTCGAACAGCATGGTGCTTGCCGGTTGCCGCGCCGGGGCCGGGCTGTCGGTGCAACCATTCGCCGTGGTCGAGGGCGACCTGTCCACCGGGCGGCTGGTCGAGGTGCCGACGGTCGCGGACAGGGATCTGGGGTATTTCATCCTGCGCCCGCCCGGCCCGCCGTCGGACCGGGTGCGCCTGTTCCTGCGCTGGCTGCGGTCGGTGGCCTGAGCCGCCTCAGCGGAAGAAGCAGGTCGTGCCGGCCCAGAGCAGCCGCACGCGCGCGTCATCCTCGGTCAGGATACCCGACACGTCGCTGCGCGAGAACTCGCTGCCCAGCGTGGTGACCTGGAAACTCACCTGCGGCATCTCCACCCGCGGCTGGCCGGCGCGGAACCCGCCCGCCACGTCGAGTTCGGGGTCCGAGTTCACCCAGCCGACAAAGGCGTCTTGCTGGAAGTTCAGCGTCAGCCCGTCGGGCCACGCGGCCGCCGTGACCGGGCCGGCGCCGCATTCGGCATTGGTGGTGATCGAGGCCGGACGCTCGTTCAGCACCCTGGAGATCGAATCGATCACGCCGTCCTGCGCGCGCCCGAAATCGAGCCGCGTCTGGCTGGCCGTATGCTCGATGCCCTGCGCGTCCAGCATCAGAACGGGGGGCACGGACTCGCTGGGGGTGGTCACGCAGGCCGCGACCAGCACGATCGCACAGACAGAGGCTAGGGCGCGCAGGGACAGCATCGGTTTCTCCCGAATCGGGCTACAGGTGTTTCGCGGGCACCCTTAGCGCGGCGACCGCTTGGCGAGAATACGTTGCAGCGTGCGCCGGTGCATGTTCAGCCGCCGGGCGGTTTCGCTGACGTTGCGGTCGCACAACTCGTAGACCCGCTGGATATGTTCCCACCGCACCCGGTCTGCCGACATCGGGTTTTCCGGCGGCGGCGGCATCTCCTCCTCGGTGGCCAGCAGGGCCGAGGTGATGTCGTTGGCATCCGCCGGCTTCGACAGGTAGTCGGTCGCGCCGATCTTGACCGCGGCCACCGCGGTGGCGATGGCGCCATAGCCGGTCAGCACCACGATCTTGCAATCGGGCCGCTTGGCGCGCAGCGCTTCGACCACGTCGAGGCCGTTGCCATCCTCCAGCCGCAGGTCCACGACCGCGTAGGCGGGCGGCCGGGCCGTGGCGATGGCCTTGCCGGCCGCGACCGATCCGACCGCCTCCACCTCGAAGCCGCGCTTCTCCATCGCGCGTTCCAGCCGGCGCAGGAAGGGCTCGTCATCGTCCACCAAGAGCAGGGACTTGTCTGGTCCGATGTCCTTCAGGGTGCGCTCCTGCGACATGCGGCGTCTCCTTCCGATCGTTCAGCGATTGAACCTTCTTACAGGCAATCTGTTGCCAGCGTCAATTTGGCCCCGGACGCGGGTCCGTCCAGCCCTCAACCGCTTGCGGTCAGGAAACATTCCGTGCGTTCGGCCATCTGTTGCGGCGTCACTTCGCGGTTGAAGAACTCCACGAAGCCGTGGTCGGGCAGGACCAGATAGGTAAAGGCCGAATGATCCACCAGATAATAGGGATCGTCGCCCTCGCGGTTGATGCGGTAGAACACGCGATAGGCGCGCGCGGCCGCATCGGTCTGGTCCGGCGTGCCGGTCAGGCCCAGCATCCGCGGGTGGATGTTGTCGGTGAAGGCCGCCATCACCTCCGGCGTGTCGCGTTCCGGATCGACCGAGATCATCGCGGGCAGCACGCTGTGGCCCCCGGCCTCGAGGATATCGACCGCCTCGGCGTTGCGCACCGTGTCGAGCGGGCAGACATCGGGGCAGAAGGTGTAGCCGAAATACAGAAGCGTCGGTTCGGTGATGACATCGGCGTCGGTCACGGTCTCGCCGGTTTCCGACACCAGCGTGAACGGCCCGCCGATCTCGCCTGCGCCTCCGGCCACGACACCCTCGCGGCACTGGCCGAACGGATCGCTCGAGGCCAACTGGCGCGCCTGCCCGAGGTACACGGCCACGGCGGCGCCGATCAGCAGCACCCCGATCAGCGCGGCGGAGGCAATGGCATAGGTACGGGTCATCGAGATCCTCGTCGGTTTGCGGCGCCGGATGCGCCAGTCGCGTCGGTCAACGTTGATTACCTATGCCGCCCGCCCTATCAATTCACGATCTGCCGCCTGTGACAGAAAGCCCCTCCATGGCCAGTGCCAGCCCCGATGTCGGCCTCGATCTCGTGCGCCTCGATGCGCGCAGCGAATGGGTGCGGCTGCGCACGCTGCTGGTGCTGCGCTGGCTGGCGATCCTCGGGCAGACGCTCACGGTCGTGGTCGCGTCGCTGTATCTGGGGCTCAGGGTGGAACTTGGCCTGTGTTTCCTCGCCATCGGCGCCAGCGTCGTCTCGAACCTGATCGCAATGACGATCTTTCCCGAGAACCAGCGCCTCAGCGACCGCGACGCGATGCTGACGCTGCTGTTCGACCTGTCGCAGCTCAGCTTTCTTCTGTTCCTGACCGGCGGCCTCAACAACCCGTTCGCACTGCTGATCCTGGCGCCGGTGACGATCTCGGCCACCGCACTGACCGTGCGCTCGACCACCGTTCTGGGCTGCCTCGCGGTGGCGATGATCTCGGTGCTGGCGGTCTACCATGTGCCGCTGGTGTCGCAGACCGGCGAGGTCCTGCAACTGCCCGACCTGTTCATCTTCGGCTTCTGGATCTCGATCACCATCGGCATCGTCTTCCTGTCGGCCTATGCCCACCGCATCACCTCCGAAACCCATTCGATGAGCCAGGCCCTGCTGGCGACCCAGATGGCGCTGGCCCGCGAGCAGAAGCTGACCGATCTGGGCGGCGTCGTCGCCGCCGCGGCGCATGAGCTGGGCACGCCGCTGGCCACGATCAAGCTCGTCTCGACCGAATTGCTGGAGGAGCTGGAGGACCAGCCGGAGCTGGCCGAGGATGCGCGCCTGATCCGGCAGCAGGCCGACCGCTGCCGCGACATCCTGCGCTCCATGGGCCGGGTCGGAAAGGACGATCTGCACATGCGCTCCGCCCCGTTCGGGGCCGTGGTGCGCGAAGCGGCCGAGCCGCACGCCGACCGCGGCATCGCGGTGCTATACGATTTCGGGCCCGAGGGGGACGAGGACGACAGCCAGCCCACCATCTGGCGCAAGCCCGAGGTGATCCACGGCCTGCGCAACCTGGTGCAGAACGCGGTCGATTTCGCCGGCACGCGGATCTGGATCGACGGGTCGTGGACCGCCTCCGAGATCCGGGTCAGGATCACCGACGACGGCCCGGGCTTTCCTCCCGATCTTATGGGGCGGCTGGGCGATCCGTTCCTGAGCCGGCGCGCCCGGGCGCAAAGCCCGGCCCGGCCCGGCTACGAGGGCATGGGGCTGGGCCTGTTCATCGCCAAGACGCTGCTGGAACGCTCGGGTGCGCGGGTGCGGTTCCTGAATGCCAGCGACCCGTTCCTGTCGGCCGAGGACAAGACCGATCGCGGCGGTGCCGCGGTCGAGGTCGTCTGGCCGCAGTCCACCATCGGCCTGCAGGCGGACGAGGCCAGCGGCCCGCTGGGCGAGAACCGTCCGATCACCGTCTAGGCCAGGCCAGCCAAGGCCAGGCAAGGCAGGGCGCGGCGTCGCCCCTATCATGCTTAACGGGCTGTTAACCCTTCGCTTCCATGGTGGGGTCATGGGCAGCTGGGGGCGTGCGGGCGCATGCAGGGCTTGGTGATGAACGTGGTGCTGTTCGGCGGCGTCAGCCTGTTGAGTGCAGGCCTCGCCGTACTGATGACCGGGCGCCTGCTGGGCTGGTCCGACGTGGCTGGCGGCGTGACCGGCGGTCCGGTCTTTGCCGACACCCCGCGGCGCTACGAGTTCCGCGAGGGGTATCTGCTCTCGCCGATCGACCCCAACGATGCCTTCCTGCCCGTCGACACCGACCGCAGCGCTGCCTTCGACGTGCTGACGCGCGCCCTTGGCCCCCTCGATCCCGATCTGCCCGCCCGCCTTGCCGCCCTTGCCCGCCGGGGCGAGGCCTTCGTGCTGCAAGCCGCCTTCGGGCCGGATGCCCTGTCCATCTCCGGCCGGGCGGAGGCCGACAGGCTCGTCGTCAGCATCGGCCCGACCGCGACCCATAGCGGCCGTCAGGTCGTGGACGGGCCGGTTCTGCACGCGCTCCGCGCCGAGGCGGAGGATCTGCGCCAGACCCTCGACCTCGGCTCCGCGGTGATCTGGAAGGAGGATGATCGTGGCCGCATCCTCTGGGCCAACGGCCCCTATCTGGCGCTGGTCGAACGGCTGGCTGGCGGCGATCCCGGCGCGGTGCGCTGGCCGGCGCCGCCGCTCTTCGCCGACCAGATGACCCCCTTGCCCGATGCTGGCAGCCTGCGGCGCTGCCGCCTTGCCCTGCCGGGCGATGACATGATGGCGACCGTCGCCACCGCCGATGGCGCGCTGTGGTTCGAGGTTTCGGCGCACCGCTTGGCGCAGGGCGGCACGCTGTGCTGCGCCACCCCGATCGACCGGCTGGTCGCCGCCGAGACCTCGCTGCGCAATTTCGTGCAGACCCTGTCCAAGACCTTTGCCCATCTGCCCATCGGGCTGGCGATCTTCGACCGGCGGCGCGAGCTGATGCTGTTCAACCCGGCCCTGGTCACGCTGTCGACGCTGCCGCCGGAATTCCTCTCGGCCCGGCCCGGCCTCGTGGCCTTCCTCGACGCGCTGCGCGACCGGCAGCGGATGCCCGAGCCGAAGAATTACCGCAGCTGGCGCGACGAGATCGCGCATCTGGAACAATCCGCCCGGCAAGGCACCTACCAGGAGCTGTGGACGCTGCCCACCGGGCAGAGCTTTCGCGTCATCGGCCGCCCGCACCCCGACGGCGCGGTGGCCTTCATGTTCGAGGACATCACCTCCGAGGTGTCGCTGACGCGCAAGTTCCGCGGCGATCTGGAGCTGTACCAGGCCGTTCTCGACGACCTGCCGGACGCGCTGGCCGTATTCTCGGGCGAGGGGCGTCTGGTGCTGGTCAACGACGCCTGCGCCGCCCTGTGGGAGGTCGCGCCGAGCGAGGTCATCGCCGTGCTGTCGGTGACCGAGGCGACCCGCAGCTGGCAGATGCGCTGCGCGCCCACGGGCCTGTGGGGCGACATCCGCCAGTTCGCCGCGCACCTGACCGAACGCGCACCCTGGGCCGAGGAGATCACCCTCCTCGACGGGCGTCGCCTGGTCGCGCGCGTGGCGCCGCTGGCCGGCGGGGCGACGTCGGTCCGGTTCGTGCCCTGCGAAGACGACGCGGCGCCCGGCCCCATCGGCCTGCCCGCCGCCGCGCGCGCCCGGCGGGTGGGCGGCCTGCACGAGGTGGCCGAACCGCCGCTGGGCTTCCTGACCCGGCCGGCGACCGACGACTGACGCGGAAACGACGCGACATCGGGCACGGTCGCGCGTTGCAGCGGCCGGGCAGATGACTACACTTGCGCCACCATGACCCATGTCGCCGCCGCCACCGATCCCGAGCTTGCCACCCCGCCGCCTGGCTGGGCCGCGCGCGCCCTTCGCGTCTTGCCCGACGCGACGGCGACGGACGCGCTGGGCTGCGCGCTGGCCCCCGTGCTGGCGCCCGGCGACACGCTGTTGCTGCAGGGTCGGCTTGGTGCCGGGAAAAGCCATTTCGCCCGCGCGCTCATCCGCGCCCTGCTGGGCCCCGCGGGTGCCGGCGCCGAGATCCCGTCGCCCACCTACACGCTGGTGCAAACCTACGACACGCCCGTGGGCGAGGTCTGGCACGCCGATCTCTACCGCCTCACCGATCCGCAGGAGCTGGAGGAACTTGGCCTCGACATCGCGATCGAGCAGGCGATCTGCCTGATCGAATGGCCCGACCGCATCGCGCCCGACTGGCCCGGCGCGGCGGTCTGCCTGCGCTTCGATCCGGCGCCCGGCGACGCGCGCAAGGTCACGCTCCGCGCGCCCGACGGCAGCGACCTCGCCGGTCGGTGCCTTGCGCCGTTCCAGCGCCCGTGACGCGCACACCCCCCGTTCCGACCGCGGCCCAAGGGCTGCTGGCCCGCACCGGTTGGGCCGGCGCCTTTGCCGCCCGGCTCGCCGCCGACGCCTCGGCCCGGTCCTACCTGCGCCTGTCGCGCGCGACCGGCGAAACCGCCATCCTGATGCAGGCGCCGGTCACAACCCCGGCCGAGCAAGACAGCGTCTTCGCCTTCCTGCGCGTCGGCGCCCATCTCGCTGCACTGGGCCATTCGGTGCCCGAGGTGATCGGCGCCGACCTGCCCGGCGGCCTGGTCCTGATGGAGGATTTCGGCGACGCCACCCTCGCGCGGCTTGTGGCCACCGATCCCGCCACGGCCCGCATCGCCTATGCCGAAGCCGTCACCGCGATGCTGCCGCAGCTGGCCGCGGCCCCGGTTCCCGACTGGGTCGCGCACCCCGACGCCACGGCGCAGGCCGGCATGATCGACCTGACCCTCGGTCTGCTGCCCGACCCCGCCGCGCCGAAGGAGCTCGCGGGGCTGATCGCCGCGGCGCTTGCCACGCACTGCGCCGGCCCGCCGGTTCTGGCCCTGCGCGATTGCCACGGCGACAACCTGATCCGGCTGCCCGACCGCGGCGGCGCGGCCCGGATCGGCCTGCTCGACTTCCAGGATGCCGTGGCGCTGCCGCTGGGCTATGACCTCGCCTCGCTCCTCGACGATCCGCGCCGGGATCTGCCGGAGGGCTGGCGTGCCGAGTTGACCGCCCGGTTCGCCGCCGAAACCGGCCAGCCCCTGCCCGAGATGGAGGCGCGCCTCGCCACCCTGTCGCTGCTGCGCAACCTGCGCATCCTCGGCATCTTCCACCGTCTCGCCACGCAGCAGGGCAAGCCGCAGTACCGCGCCTTCGTGCCGCGCACCGGGCGGCTGATCGACCGCGCCGTGGCGCATCCGGCGCTGGCCGAGCTGCGCGCGCCCGTGGCCCACCTGCGCCGTCTGACCGCCCCCTGGGCCGATGGGGTGCCGGCATGACCGCCCGCGGCACCGGACCCGACGTGATGATCCTTGCCGCCGGCTATGGCATCCGCATGGGCGCGCTCACCGCCGACCGGCCGAAGCCGCTGATCGCGGTGGCGGGCCGCACGCTGCTGGATCATGCCATCGCCGCCGCGCGCGACGGCGGCGGGCGGATCGCCGTCAACGCCCATTACCGGTCCGACCAGATCGCCGCGCATCTGGCCGCCCGTCACCCCGATGTCCACCTGTCCGACGAACAGCCCCGCATCCTCGACTCCGGCGGCGGCGTGAAGCACGCCCTGCCGCACCTGCGCACCCATCCCATCGCCACGCTCAACGCCGATGCCGTCTGGGCCGGGCCGGGGCCGCTCGCCACTCTCACTGCCGCGTGGGACGGCGCCCGCATGGGCGCGCTGATGCTGCTGGTCCCCCGCGCCCGCGCCATAGGGCGCCAGGGCGGCGGCGACGTGGCGATAGACGCGCAGGGCCGGCTGACGTGGGACCGCACAGACACCGGGCTGATCCACACCGGCGCGCAACTGCTCGATCCCGCACTTATCGCCGCACATCCCGGAACCGTGTTCTCGATGCTCGACATCTGGCAGGACCAGATCGACCGCGGCCGCCTGTTCGGAGCCATCTACCCCGGAAGCTGGGCCGACGTGGGCCACCCCGAGGGCATCGTGCAGGCCGAGGCGATGCTGGCCGATGCCTGACCTCTTTTCCCCCCAGGCCTCCGCAAGGGTCTTCGCCACGCCGCTGGGCGTGGATTTCTGCGCCGCGCTCGTCACCGGCCTCGACGGGATGGTGCAAGGCCAGCCGCCCGAGGCCATCGCGCGCGTCGACCTCTACGTCGCCAACGCCCGGATGGAACGCCGCCTGCGCGCGCTCTATGTCGCGCGCGGTGCGGGCTTCCTGCCGCGCATCCGGCCCGTTCTGGCGCTTGGCGACGCCGCCGATCTGGCCGGGTTGCCGCCGGCCATCCCGCCGCTGCGCCTGCGGCTGGAACTGGTGCAGCTGATCGGCAAGCTGCTGGATGCCCAGCCCAACCTTGCGCCCCGTTCGGCGCTCTACGACCTGGCCGACAGTCTCGCCGACCTTATGGGCGAGATGTTCGAGGAAGGGGTGACGCCCGACACCATCGCGGGCCTCGACGTGGGCGATCACGCCACCCACTGGCAGCGCGCGCAGGCCTTCCTCGATCTGGTGACCCACTATCTGCAGGACGACGCCGCCCTGACCCGCGAGGCGCGCCAGACCCGGATCGTCGCGCGCCTCGCCCGCCAGTGGCAGACGCAGCCGCCCACCCATCCGGTGATCGTTGCCGGCTCCACCGGGTCGCGCGGGGCGACCGCGCAGCTGATGGCGGCGGTGGCGCGCCTGCCGCAAGGCGCGGTGATCCTTCCCGGCATCGACCGCGACATGCCGCAGGCGATCTGGGCGCGGCTGCTGGAGGATCGGCGCGAGGGGCTGGATGGCGAGGATCATCCGCAGTACCGGCTTGCGAAATTCGCGGACCGTCTCGGCCTCGACCCCTGGGCCATTCCCGACTGGCCGGGGTCGGGCCGCCCGCGGGGTGGTCGTGGCGCGGTGATCTCGCTGGCCCTGCGCCCGGCCCCCGTCACCGACCAGTGGATGACCGAGGGCCCGCGCCTGACCGGGCTGGCCGAGGCGATGGCCGGCGTCACCCTGCTGGAGGCGCCCAATCCGCAGGCCGAGGCGACGGCCATCGCGCTGCGCCTGCGCGAGGCGGCCGGCCAGGGCCAGCGCGCCGCCGTCATCGCGTCCGACCGCACGCTGACCCGGCAGGTCACCGCCGCCCTGTCGCGCTGGGGCATCCGGCCCGATGACAGCGCGGGCCAACCCCTGTCGCTGTCCGCGCCTGGCCGGTTCCTGCGCCATGTGGCCGAGATCGAGGCGAAACCCGCCGACCCCGAGGCGCTGGCGGTGATCCTGAAGCACCCGCTGTGCCACACCGGCGGCGACCGCAACCAGCATCTGCGCCGCGCCCGCGATCTTGAGGTGCAGCTTCTGCGCGCCCGCCCCGGCCTGCCCTCCCGCGCCCGGCTGGTGGACTGGGCCGCGAAGCGCGACAACGACCCCGGCGCGATGGCCTGGGTGGGCTGGCTCGCCGATCACCTGCTCGCCCCCATCGATCCCTGCCCCCTGCCGATGGAGCAGCGCGTCGCCCGGCACCTGGCGCGCGCCGCGGCGCTGGCGGCCGGCCCCGGCACCGACGGCGCGGGCCACCTGTTCGACAAGGACGCAGGCGAGGCGGCACGCCGGGTGATGGATGAGCTGACCGCCGAGGCCCCCGTGGGCGGGCCGATCACGGCGATGGACTACCGCGATCTCTTCGCCGCGCTGGCGCAGGACCGCGAGGTGCGGCAGGCGATCTTTCCGCACGCCGACATCCTGATCTGGGGCACGCAGGAGGCGCGCGTCCAGGGCGCCGACCTGATCATCCTCGCGGGCCTCAACGAAGGCGCCTGGCCCGCCGCGCCCCCCGCCGATGCCTGGCTGAACCGCAGCCTGCGCGCGCAGGCGGGCCTGCGCCTGCCCGACCGGGTGATCGGCCTTGCCGCCCACGACTTCCAGCAAGGCATCGCCGCGCCCGAGGTCTGGCTGACCCGCGCAAGGCGCGACGCCGAAACCGATACCGTGCCGTCGCGCTGGCTCAACCGGCTGGGCAACCTGCTGGCGGGTTCCGGGCCGGTGGCGCGGCAGGCGCTGGCCGACATGACCGCGAGGGGCGACCGCTACATCGCGCTGGCCGCGCGGCAACTGACCCCGCGCGAGATCGTCCCGTTCGAGCCGCGCCCGGCGCCGCAGCCGCCCGCCCTGGCGCGGCCAAGCCTGCTTGGTGTGACCGAGGTCGAGACGCTGATCCGCGACCCCTACGCCATCTACGCCCGCCGCGTGCTGCACCTGCGCGCGCTCGATCCGCTGCGGGCCGAGGCCGATGCCCGCGTCCGCGGCTCGGTCCTGCACAAGGTGATGGAACGCTTCGTGACCGACACCATGGCGGGCCTGCCCGACCGCGACACGGCGCGGGCGCAGCTTCTGGCGCTTGCCGATGTCGTGCTGGCCGACGAGGCGCCCTGGCCCGCCGCCCGAAGGCTGTGGCGTGCGCGGATGACTCGCGTCTCGGGCTTCATCCTCCAGACCGAGGCCCGGCTCCGCGGGGTCGGCCATCCCGCGATCATCGAAACGAAGGACGACTGGGAGGTGCCCGGCACCCCCGTCACGCTCCGCGGCAAGGGCGACCGGATCGACCGGCTTCACGATGGCCGCCTCGCGATCTACGACTACAAGACCGGCGCGCCGCCCTCCGAGAAACAGGAACGGCTGTTCACCAAGCAGCTCTGGCTCATGGCGCTGATGGCCGAAGCCGGCCGCTTCGGCCTGCCGCCCGGCGCGACGGTCGGCCATGTCGCCTATATCGGGCTGGGATCGAAGCCCGAGGTGCGCGGCCACGACGTGGACCGGGAAGCGCTGGCCACCATCGCGGCGGAGTTCACCCGCCGCCTGCACCATATGCGCGACCCCGCCAGCGGCTTTCCCTCGCGCCGGTCCGTGCGCGACACCCGCTTCGACGGCGATTACGACCAGCTCGCCCGCTACGGCGAATGGGACGAGACGCAGCCGCCCCTGCGCATCCCCGTCGGCCGCGACGACGGGGGGCCGCGCGATGGATGATGCCACGCTGTCACAGGTCCGCGCCGCCGATCCCGCCACCTCCACCTGGCTGTCGGCCAACGCGGGCTCGGGCAAGACGCGGGTTCTGACCGACCGGGTCGGGCGGCTGCTGCTCGATGGCGTGCGGCCCGAGCGCATCTTGTGCCTGACCTACACCAAGGCCGCCGCGATGGAGATGCAGAACCGCCTGTTCCAGCGCCTGGGCGAATGGGCGATGAAGGATGACGCCGCGCTGGCCGCCGCCCTGACCGACATCGGGGTGACGGGCCTCGCCCCCGAGATCCTGTCGCGCGCCCGCACGCTCTTCGCCCGCGCGATCGAGACGCCGGGCGGCCTCAAGATCCAGACCATCCATTCCTTCTGCGCCTCGGTCCTGCGCCGCTTTCCGCTGGAGGCGCATGTCAGCCCCGGCTTCACCGAGATCGACGAGCGGGTGCAGACCCGCCTGATCGCCGACCTGCTCGACGGCATGGCCGATGACCCGGCGGCGCAGGAGACATTCGACACCGTGGCCGCCGCGCTCAGCGACGATGACGGGCTGCTGCGGCTGGCCCGCGCGGTCGCGGGGCAGGCCGACGCGCTGGCCGATCCGTGGGATTGGGCGGCGATCTGCGCCTGGGCGGGCATCGCGCCCGAGACGGATGAACATGCGGTGTTGTCGGTGGCGCTCGACGGGTCCGAGGCGGATCTCGCCGCCGCGCTGATCCCCCATCTCGACCCCGAGACCAAGGTTCAGGCGAAACTGGCCGAGCGGTTGGGCACGATGCCCTGGTCAGCCATGAGCCTCGCCGATCTCGACGATCTGGAGGCCGCCTGCCTGACCATGTCGGGCGCGAAGGAGGGGCAGCCGAAACCCATCGCCAATGCCGAGGTGCGCAAGGCAATGGGCGCCGATCTCGTCGCCGCCTGGGACGCGCTGGCCGAGCGTGTTGCCGAAGCCCGCCCCCTGCGCCTCGCCTACCTCACCGCGCGCCGCACCGATGCGCTGCACCGGTTCGCGGCCGATTTCCTGCCCCGCTACGCCCAGGCCAAGGCGCTGCGCGGCTGGCTCGATTTCGACGACCTGATCCGCGCCACCCGCCGCCTGCTCACCAGCCGCGACATGGCGCAATGGGTGCTGTTCCGCCTCGACGGCGGGATCGACCACATCCTCGTCGACGAAAGCCAGGACACCAGCCCCCCGCAATGGGAGATCGTGGCGACGCTGGCCGCCGAGTTCGCCACCGGCCAGGGCGCGCGGGCCGAGGTGGCGCGCACCATCTTCGTCGTCGGCGACAAGAAGCAGTCGATCTATTCCTTCCAGGGCGCCGACCCCGGCGGCTTCGACCGGATGCGCGACCATTTCGCCGCCCGCCACGCCGAGGCCGGCCTGCCGTTCCAGCCCGCCGAACTGGTGCATTCCTTCCGGTCCTCGCCGGTGATCCTGTCGCTGGTCGACCGCGTGGCGGAGCGGGCGGGCGCGCCGGGCGTCGGCCCCGGCGTCCTGCACCGCGCCTTTTTCGAGGCCAAGCCCGGCCGTGTCGATCTCTGGCCCGCCGTGCCCGAGACACGGTCGAACGCCGAGGATGTCGCCTGGGACGATCCGCAGGACATCGTGTCGGACGATCACCACAGCAGCATCCTGGCCAACCGAATCGCAGACCGCATCGCCACCATGCTCGCGGCGGGCGAGCCGATCTGGCACAAGGACGGCGCCCGCCCGATCCGCGCCGAGGATATCCTCATCCTGGTGCAGCGCCGCTCGGCGCTGTTCCGCAAGATCATCGCCGCGCTGAAGACCGCGGGTCTGCCCGTCGCCGGCGTCGACCGCGCCCAGATCGCAGAGCCGCTGGCGGTGCGCGACCTGATCGCGCTGATGCGGTTCCTTGCCCTCCCCGAGGATGACCTGTCGCTCGCCTGCGTGCTGCGCTCGCCCATCGGCGGCTGGTCCGAGGATGCGCTCTACCGCCTCGCGCACCCGCGCGAGGGCCGGGCGCTCTGGCGCGAGCTGCAGACCCGCCGCGCCGAATGGCCCGACACGGTCGCGATGCTGGAGGATCTGCGCGGGCAGGCCGATTTCCTGCGCCCCTACGACCTGCTGGAGCGGGCCCTGATCCGCCATGACGCCCGCCTGCGCCTGATCGCGCGCCTCGGCCCCGAGGCCGAGGATGCCATCGACGCCATGCTGGGCCAGGCGCTTGCCTACGAGGCGATGGAGGTGCCGAGCCTCACCGGCTTCGTCGGCTGGCTCGATTCCGGGCAGGTGACGGTGAAACGCGACCTCGCCAAGCCCAACGGCCAGATCCGGGTGATGACGGTGCATGGCGCCAAGGGGCTGGAGGCGCCGGTGGTGATCCTGCCCGACACCGCCATCCGGCAGGGCAGGGGCGGCGGCCCGCGCATCGAGCTGGTGACGCCTGAGGGCGGGCCGCTGGTCTGGGCCCGCGCGGCCGACGCCCCAGCCGATGTGCGCGCCGCCCTCGATGCCCGCGCGCTGGCCGAGGTCGAGGAGCGCAACCGCCTGCTCTATGTGGCGATGACGCGCGCCGAAAGCTGGCTGATCGTCGCCGCTGCCGGCAAGGTGGAGACCAAGCGCGCCGATCCCGCCGAGTGCTGGTACGCCACGATCCGCGACGCGATGGAAGCCTCGGGCGCCACGCCCCTGACGCTGCCGGGCGAGGAGGCGCCGGGCCTGCGCCTTGCCGCCGGCGATTGGGCCTGCCTGCCCGCCGCCGATCCCGCCGGCGCGCCCTTGCCCGACCTGCCCGGCTGGGCGCTTGCCGCCGCGCCGCCCGCGCGGCGGGACGTGGAGGCGCGCACGCCCTCGGACCTTGGCGGCGCCAAGGTGGTTGCGGGCGGGGCTGACGGGTTGGAGGAACACGCGGCGCTGCGCCGGGGGCGGCTGGTGCATCTGCTGCTCGAACACCTGCCCAGGCTGCCCGCCGCAGGCTGGCCCGCCGCCACCCCCGGCATCCTGTCGCTGGAACCGGGCACCGTGGCGGAGCCCGAGGCGGCGCAGCTTCTGGCCGAGGCGACGCGGGTGCTGACCGCGCCCGAGCTCGCGCCGCTCTTTGCCGCCGACACGCTGGCCGAGGTGACGCTGACCGGCGATGCCCCCGCGCTGGGCGGCCCGATGCTGGGCGTCATCGACCGGCTGATCGTCACCGAAACCCGCGTGCTGGCCGTCGATTTCAAGACCAACGCGGTGGTGCCCGACCGTGCCGAAGACACGCCCGAAGGCCTGTTGCGGCAGATGGGCGCCTATGCCGCAATGCTGGCGCCGCTCTATCCCGGCCGAACCATCGACACCGCGATCCTGTGGACCCGCACGGCGGGTCTCATGACCCTGCCACACGATCTCGTGTCGGCGGCGCTGAAGCGCGCAACCGGTGCTTGACCCTGTCACGGGCCATCCTTACCTTCCGCCCCCGACACTCAACGCCAGGAGGGCCCACGCCATGGCAACCGTTTCCGTCTCCGACTCGACCTTCGACGCCGAAGTGCGCCAGTCCGACATCCCCGTCGTGGTGGATTTCTGGGCTGAATGGTGCGGCCCCTGCAAGCAGATCGGCCCGGCGCTGGAGGAACTGTCGGAGGAATATGCCGGCCGGGTGAAGATCGTGAAGGTCAACGTCGACGAGAACCCGCAGGCCCCCATGCAGATGGGCGTGCGCGGCATCCCGGCGCTGTTCATGTTCAAGGGCGGCGAGGTCGTGTCGAACAAGACCGGCGCCGCTCCCAAGGCCGCGCTGCAGAAATGGATCGACGAGGCGGTGTGACCCCGGCCCCACGCCCGAAACGATCGAAAGGCGCCCTTTGCGGCGCCTTTTTCTTTGCCTCGACCGCGCGCGGTGGAGGGAACCTGACCCGTCCGACATGGTTGACAAGGTGCATCACTTCCTGACAGGAGCCCTCATGACCAAGGATCGCCTGACCATCAAACGCAGCCCCTCCAGCGGCCCCGGGTCGCCCGACGTCACCGGCATTCACGACGCCGACACCGGCTCGATCCAGTACATCGTCGCCTGCCCCGAGACGTCCGAGGCGGCGCTGATCGACGTGGTGCAGGGCTACGATCCCGCCTCGGCCCGGCTTAGCACCGAGATCGCCGAGCGGGTGCTCGACCTCGTCGCGGACAGGGGCCTCACCGTGACCTGGGTGCTCGACACCCACCCCCACGCCGATCACGTCATGGCCTCGGCCCATCTCAAGGACCGGACCGGCGCGCCGAACGCGATCGGGGAGAAGGTGGCCGATATCGCCGATCTCTGGCGCGGCTTCTACAACCTGCCCGAGGCCTTCGACGTCGCGCGCGACTTCGACCACCTGTTCGGCGACGGCGATCAATTCCGCCTCGGTGCGATGGACGTGCGCGTGATGCTGTCGCCGGGCCACACACTCGGCTCTATCACCTATGTCGTGGGGCGCGACGCGGCCTTCGTGCATGACACTTTCATGCAGCCCGATGTCGGCACGGCGCGCGCCGATTTCCCCGGCGGCACTGCCGCGCAGCTCTACGACGGCCTGATGGCGATCCTGGAGCTGCCGGACGACACGCGGCTTTTCGTGGGCCATGATTACGGCACCGACACGCGCGACCACCCCGCCTGGGAAAGCACCGTCGCCGAACAGCGGCGCGACAACGCCCATGTCGGTGGCGGGATCACGCGGGAGGACTACGTCGCCCTGCGCGAAAGACGCGACTCGACCCTGCCGCTCCCCGACCGGATGCTGGCGGCGCTGCAGCTGAATCTGCGCGCCGGGCGCAAACCGCCGGCCGAGGGCGACGGGCACGCCTACCTCAAGATCCCTCTCGACAAGTTCTGAAAGGATAGTCCGATGGAAACCGAACAGACGGAAGACGGCACACTCGAGACCTGGACCCCGCAGGAGGTCGCGCAAGCGATGGTCGACCACACGATCGTGCTGATCGACGTGCGCACGCCGCAGGAATATGTGCATGAGCGCATCCCCGGCGCGCTGCTCTTTCCGATGCAGGACTTCGATGCGCGTCACCTGCCCGATGGCGGCAAGAGGCTGGTGTTCCACTGCGGGTCGGGCAAGCGGTCCGAGATGGTGGCGAAAAAGGTGATGGCCACCACCGGCGGCCCGGTGGCGCATCTGGGCGGCGGCATGGCCGGCTGGAAGGACAGCGGCCAGCGCTACATCACGACCGATCCCGCCACCGGCGCGCCGAAGCACACCGGCGGCGACGCGGGTTAATTCCGCCCCAGCAGCCCGTTCAGAACGCGCATGATGATCTGGTCGGCGTCGTCTTGCGGCGCCGGGCCCAGAGGTGTGCCACGCGGCGGCGGGTCGCCCTCGGCCCAGTCCTGCGGCACGCCCTCGAGGTTGTCCTCGGGCCCGTATTCCACGATCTGCGGCTCGGTCCGGCCTTCTTCCGCCGGATCGATCATCGGCAGCGGGCGGGGCGACAGGTCGCGGTGGATGCGCTCCATCGTCTGGCGCCAGATCTCGGCCGGCAGGCCGCCGCCGGTGACGCCGGCCAGCGGGCTGTTGTCGTCATAGCCCATCCAGACACCGGCGACGTAATCGGCGGTGAAGCCGATGAACCAGGCGTCGCGCTGGCTGTTGGTGGTGCCGGTCTTGCCGGCGACGGGCCGGTCGGGCAATTGCGCGCGCTGGCCGGTGCCCTGCGCCACCGCGACCGACATCATGTAGGTGAGCTGCCGCGCCGCCTGTTCCGAGATCACCCGTTCCTGGATGCCGGTGGATTGCTGGAACAGCGGATTGATATCGCCGATCAGGCGCAGTTCCTGCACACCGTAAGGCACCACCGCCGAGCCGCCGTTCAGGATGCCGGCATAGGCGCCGGTCATCTCGATCAGGGTCGATTCCGAAGCCCCCAACGCCAGCGCCGGGCCTTCGGCCAGGCTGCTCTCGATGCCGAACTGCGCCGCGACGGTGCGGACCGCGTCGCGCCCGACCTCTTCGGACAGGCGCACCGCGGCGGTATTGAGCGAGCGCTGCAGCGCGTTGGTCAGCGTCACATCGCCGTAGAATTCGCGGGTGTAGTTCTCGGGCGACCAGGGCCCCGATCCGGGGATGTTGAGGGTCAGGGGCCCGTCGAAGATGATGTCGTCGAACCGCCAGCCCAGATCCAGTGCCGCGGCATAGACGAAGGGCTTGAACGACGATCCGGTCTGCCGCCGCGCCTGCGTCGCGCGGTTGAACAGGCCCGTGCCCGCCGCGTCGCGCCCGCCCACCATGGCGCGCACCGCGCCGTCCGCCGACATCACCACGATCGCGGCCTGCGCCAGCGATCCCTCGCGCACCTGCGTGGCGAACACCTCGTCCAGCGCGGCTTCGGCGGCGGCCTGCATCGCGGGATCGAACGTCGTGCCGATCATCACGTCCTCGGTCGTCTCGCCGGTCAGGAAATCCGGGCCGGTCGACATGATCCAGTCGGCGAAGGCGCCGCCGCTGTCCTGACGTGCCGCGGCCGACAGGGTGGCGGGGGTCTCGCGCGCTGCGGCGGCCTCGCTCGCGCTGAGATAGCCTTGCGTCTCCATCAGGCGCAGGACGGTGCTGGCCCGGCTCTGCGCGCGTTCCAGGTTGCGGGTCGGCGCATAGTAGGACGGTGCCACCAGCAGCCCTGCCAGCATCGCCGACTGCGCCGGGTTCAGGTCGGCCGAGGAGGTGGCGAAATAGCGCTGCGCCGCGGCCTCGAAGCCGCGCGTTCCGGCACCCAGGAAGGCGCGGTTCATGTAGACCGACAGGATCTCGTCCTTGGTGTAGCGAAACTCCATCGCCAGCGCGAAGGGCACTTCCTGGATCTTGCGCCACAGGGTCGTGCGGCGGCAATCCTGTTCGTACTCGGCCTCGTTTTCCCACTGTGCCTGTTCGTAGGGCACGCCCAGGCACATCAGCTTGGCCACCTGCTGCGTGATGGTCGACCCGCCGTGCCCCGTCAGCGGCCCGCGCCCCTCGCTCAGGTTGATGCGGATCGCGCTGGCGATGCCGCGCGGGCTGACGCCCAGATGCCGGTAGAACCGCCGATCCTCGGTGGCGACGATGGCGTTGACCAGGTGCGGGCTGACCGTTGCGGGGTCGATGGCGCCGCCGAACTGGTCGCCGCGCCAGGCGAAGACGTTGCCGTTGCGGTCGAGCATGGTGACCGACCCGCGCGAGCGTGCGTCGACCGCCGCCGACAGTTCCGGCAGTTGCGCGTAATAGTAGGCCGTGGCCGCGCCCAGAAGCAGCATCACCACCACGGTGCCGCGCCAGATCAGCCCCCAGATCACCCGGCCGATCAGCCGGATGACCGCCGCGATCCATCCCAGCGGGCCACGGGGCCGCGGCCGCGGCGCCCGGCCACGGCGGCGCGGCGGCTTGCCGCCACCCCCGCCGGAGGAGGAACCGGAGCCGCGACGCGGGCCGGGGTTGGGCGCGGGCGACGTGCCGCGGCGATCCGCGACGAGGTTGCGGCGCCCGCTGGGCGTGGAACGGCGACCGGTTCCGGAAGAACTCATGATGACCTGCCTCTTTTTCCCGGAAGATAGGCAAAAACGAGTCGCTTGTAGACCCCATTCGCCGCGTCGCCGCATTTTTCATCTGCCCTGAAATGATGCAATAACGCAAAAACGATCAAAGTTTAAGCAAAATCAACCTGTGGTTGCAGGGTAGATGCCCAGTTCCGTTGCTCCCGCCCGCGACTGCGCCTGATTTGGGCTCGTGGCGTCCGTGCGACCAGGGGGCGGGCTAACCGGAACAGCAACCGGAAGGGGTAATTCGTGAAACTCATCATCGCAGCAATCAAGCCGTTCAAGCTCGAGGAGGTCAGGGAAGCGCTGACCGCAATCGGCGTGCGCGGCATGATGGTGACCGAGATAAAGGGCTTCGGCTCGCAGTCCGGGCACACCGAAATCTACCGCGGCGCGGAATACGCCGTGAACTTCGTGCCGAAAGTGAAGCTCGAGATCGTGGTCTCGGACGGCATGGCCGATCAGGTGGTGGAAACCATCCAGACGACGGCCAAGACCGACAAGATCGGTGACGGCAAGATCTTCGTTCTCGATGTGGAAAGCGCCGTGCGCGTCCGCACGGGTGAGACCAACGACGACGCGGTCTGACCCGCGCCCTTTCGACGATAAGGAACCCGTAGAGATGAAAACCAAGTATCTCCTTCCGCTGGCTGCCGTGGCGACTGCCGCGCTGCTGCCGGGCCTGGGCCTTGCCCAGGAAGCCGCCGAGGCCGCCGAAGAGGTGGTCGCAGGCACGCCCGCCGAACACACCTCCTACATCCTCACCACGCTGCTGTTCCTGATCGGCGGCTTTCTCGTGTTCTGGATGGCCGCGGGCTTCGCCATGCTCGAGGCGGGCCTCGTGCGCTCCAAGAACGTCACGATGCAGCTGACCAAGAACATCGCGCTCTTCTCCATCGCCGCGATCATGTACTGGCTCGTCGGCTTCAACATGATGTACCCCGGCGACGGCTGGCTGATCTCGGGCTGGCTCGGGCCGTTCTTCTCCATCACCATGCTCGAGCCCGTCGGCGTCGCCGCGGCGGACACCGCGCTCGATTATGCCTCGGTCGGCTCGGACTTCTTCTTCCAGCTGATGTTCTGCGCCACCACCGCCTCGATCGTCTCGGGCACCCTGGCCGAGCGCATGAAGCTCTGGCCGTTCCTCGTCTTCGTCGTCGTGCTGACCGGTTTCATCTACCCGATCGAAGCGTCCTGGCAGTGGGGTGGCGGCTGGCTGTCCGAAGCCGGCTTCTCCGACTTCGCCGGCTCCACGCTGGTGCACGCAGCCGGTGGCTTCGCCGCCCTGGCCGGTGCGCTCATCCTCGGGCCGCGGCTTGGCAAGTATGCCAAGGACGGCAAGGTCAACCCGATGCCGGGCTCCAACCTCGCTCTGGCGACGCTGGGCACGTTCATCCTGTGGCTGGGCTGGTTCGGCTTCAACGGCGGCTCGCAGCTGGCGATGGGCACCGTGGGCGACGTGGCCGACGTGTCGCGGATCTTCGCCAACACCAACATGGCCGCGGCCTGCGGTGCGGTCGCAGCCCTGGTCATGACGCAGATCATGTACGGCAAGGTCGACCTGACCATGGTTCTGAACGGCGCGCTGGCCGGCCTCGTGTCGATCACCGCAGGTCCGCTCGACCCGTCGCTGTTCGGGGCTCTGTGGATCGGCGCCATCGGCGGCATCATCGTGGTCGTCACCGTGCCGATGCTCGACAAGCTCAAGATCGACGACGTGGTCGGCGCCATCCCGGTGCACCTGATCGCCGGCTTCTGGGGCACGCTGGTGGTGCCGGTGCACACCGAAGGGACATCCTTCGGCACCCAGATCATCGGCTTCGTGTCCATCGGCGCCTTCGTCTTCGTCACCTCGCTGATCGTGTGGCTGATCCTCAAGGCGGTGATGGGCCTGCGTGTCTCCGAAGAAGCCGAGATCAACGGCCTCGACGTGTCGGAACTGGGCATGGAAGCCTACCCGGATTTCACCAAAGGGTAAGATTTCGAAGGACAGTGAAACGCAAAAGGGGCGCCTGCGGGCGCCCCTTTCTTTTGCTGCGTGGTGCGCCGGAACGACCGGCAACCTACGCCCGGAAATGCACCGCGCCCCGCGCCCGCGCCAACGCGATCTGGCGCTGCCGTTCGCGGAACCTTTCCCGGTCGGCCTCGGTATGCTCGGCGACGCACCGGTGGCACTGAACGCCCTCCTCGAACTCCGGCCGCGCGCGGTCCTCGGGCAGGATCGGCCGCCGACAGGCCCGGCACAACTCGTGCGGCAGCACCTCCAGCCCGTGCCCCACCGCGACGCGCTCGTCGAAGACGAAACAGCCGCCCTCCCACAGGCTCTGCTCGGGCGGCACCTCTTCCAGGTATTTCAGGATGCCGCCCTTGAGGTGATAGACCTCCTCCACCCCCTGCGCCTTCAGGAAGGCCGTGGATTTCTCACAGCGGATACCCCCGGTGCAGAACATGGCGACGCGCTTGTTGTGAAACCGGTGCTTGTTCGCCGCCCACCACGCCGGAAACTCCCGAAAGCTCGCCGTCTCCGGGTCGACCGCGCCGCGGAACGTGCCGATGGCGACCTCGTAGTCGTTGCGCGTGTCGATCACCGCCACATCCGACGCGGCGATCAGCGCGTTCCACTCGGCCGGGTCCACATAGGTGCCGACGATCGCGCGCGGGTCGGTGCCCGGCACGCCCATGGTGACGATCTCGCGCTTCAGCCGCACCTTCATGCGGCCGAAAGGCGGCGCCGCCGCGACGCTTTCCTTCCACTCCAGATCGGCGCAGCCGGGCAGGGCGCGCAGATGCGCCAGCACCGCGTCGATCCCCGCGCGGCTCCCGGCGATGGTGCCGTTGATCCCCTCCTGCGCCAGCAGCAGCGTGCCCGTCACGCCCCGCGCCGCGCACAGCGACAGCAGCGGCTCGCGCAGCAGGGCAGGGTCGTCGAAGGGGGTGAACTTGTAGAGCGCGGCGACGATTATCATGCGCGCCAGATACGCCGTTGCACCGCGCCGCTCAAGCCGTAGGGTGGGCGATCATGACCCCCGGACCGGAGGCCCCGACATGCGCGACGCCACCCAAGCCCTCATCGTCATCGACGTGCAGAACGATTTCTGCCCCGGCGGCGCGCTCGCCGTGCCAGACGGCGACAGCATCGTGCCGGGCATCACCACCCTGATGGCCGAGTTTCCCGCCGTCATCCTGACCCAGGACTGGCACCCGCGCACCCACATGTCCTTCGCCTCGCAGCACCGGGGTCGCGCGCCTATGGAACTGGCGCAGATGCCCTACGGCCCGCAGGTGCTGTGGCCCGATCATTGCGTGCAGGGCACCGAGGGCGCGGCCTTCCACCCGACGCTCGCCACCGACCGCGCCGACCTGATCATCCGCAAGGGCTTCCGCCGCCAGATCGACAGCTACTCCGCCTTCTTCGAGAACGATCACACCACGCCCACGGGGCTCGAGGGCTACCTGCGCACAAGGGGCATCACCGCCCTCACCCTGGTCGGCCTCGCCACCGATTTCTGCGTGAACTTCTCCGCCGTCGACGCGGCGAAGCTCGGCTTCGAGGTCACCGTCCGAATGGACCTCTGCCGCGCCATCGACCTCGACGGCTCGCTCGCCGCCGCGACCGAAGGCATGGCGGCAGCCGGCGTCACCCTCGCCTAAGGCGTCTGCCGTCGCTTACTCCGCCGGAACCATCCGCCCGGAACCGCGCCGCGCCAGCACCGCATCGGCGCCGACGATGCCCACCACGATCGCGGCGAAGGCGATCAGCGCCGCCACGCCCAGCGTCGGCAACCCGGCCAGGCCCGCGCCCACGGTGCACCCGCCCGCCAGCACGCCGCCCACGCCCATCAGCGCGCCGCCGCCCAGGCTGCGCCCCATCTGGCCCGCACTGTCGAAGCTTTCCCACACGAACCGCCGCGACAGCAGCGCCGCCACCAGCGCCCCCGCCAGCACGCCGCCGATCAGCCCGGTGCCGAAGCCCGCGGTGCTCACCTGCGCGGCCACGCCCCAGAACAGCGCCTCGGCCCAGGGACCGGTGAAGGCCAGCCCTTCCAGCGGGATCGCGTCGAAATCGTCGTAAAGGACAAAGCCCGTCCCGACCCATGCCAAAGGCACCAGCGCCCCGATCAGCGCGCCGCCGGCCAGCAGCGCGGGCGACACCCGCGACCGCAGCACCACCAGCAGCGCCAGCGCCGCGATCACCGCGCCCCAGATCCAGCCCGCGCCCGGCAGGCCCGACAGCGGCACCGTAACCGAGGCAAGCGTCATCCGCACCGGGGCCAGCGCGCCCTGCAGCGTCGCCTGTGCCGCCACCGCCGCCACGACCACCGCGACCAGCGCCCGCATGTTTCCGGTGGCCGACAGCACCGTCAGCCGCGACAGGCAGCCGCGCGCCAGCACGGTGCCAAGCCCGAACATCAACCCGCCCACGACCAGCGCCAGAACCGGCACCGGATCGACATGGAAACGATGCGCGCCGAACGACACCAGCCCCAGCGCCACCGCGCCCTGCGTGCCGATCACCGCCACGGCCAGCGCCATGGCCCAGGTTCCCCGCGCCGCCGGGCGGTCCGCCTCGGGCCCGACCAGCGCGCGCCGCAGGCAGAACCGCGTCAGCATCGCCAGCGCGCCGAACCCGACGCCGATCAGCAGGCCGAACCACACCGATGCCGCACGCGGGTCCATTTCAAGGCCAAGGGTCTCATACATCGCGCATACTCCCGCCGGACGCCCGTCGCCCGATCCCTGCGCCACCTAGGCGGCACCGCGCCCACGCGCAAGGCGGGCACCGCGGACATGCGTTCGCCGAAGATGCGGGCCGAAAGACACCCGTTCCGCCGCGCCCAGCCGACGGCGACGAAACAAGGCAGGCCATCCGCCTTCCATGACGGCGGTCCCTATTTCACAGCCCCGCGCCAGAGCCACACTTTCGTGCCCGAATGATCCACCGGCCCGACCGCCGCAAGCCCCAGCCCGGTCGCCTGCGCCAGTCCCCGGTCGCTCGTCACGATCCCCACCTGCCAGCCGCGAAACCGCTCCGCCAGCACGCGCCCCAGCGCGCCATAGACCGCAAACAGCAGCTTCCGCTCCCCGATCCGCGCGCCATAGGGCGGGTTCGTCAGCACGATTCCCGGCTCCGGCCCCGGCGCCACCCCCTCGGGCGGCACCAGGTCGCTCACCGCCTGCCGCTCGAACCGGCAGACCGCGGCCACCCCCGCCCGCTCCGCATTGCCGCGCGCGCCCCTTATCGCCCCGTCATCGCGGTCGAACCCGAAGAACCGCCCCCCTTCATCTTTCTCCAAATACGCCGGGGAGCGCGAGGGGCAGAGCCCCTCGCTTCCGCCGCCCACCAGATGCGCAAAGGCGAACTCCCGCGATCGCCCCGGCAGCAGCCCCGCCGCAATCTCGGCGGCCTCGATCGGAATCGTCCCCGACCCGCACATCGGATCGACGACCGCTTGCGTTCCGTCGAATCCCATCTGCCACAGGAAGCCCGCCGCCATCGTCTCGCGCAGCGGCGCCTTGCCGACGAACATCTTGTGCCCGCGCCGGTGCAGCGGCGCGCCTGTGGTGTCGATAGAAATCGTGCACAGGTCATCCTCGATCCGCGCCTTGACCACGACCGGCCCGTCGGCCGCCACGGGAATGCCCGCCGCCGTGATCGCCCCCGCGATCCGCTGCACCGCTGCCTTGTCGTGGTATATCTTCGACCGGTGACAGCTCGCCTCGACCTTCACCGTCACGTCCGGGCGCAGCCAGTCCAGCCACGCCAGTTTTCGCGCCCGCTTGTCGAGCTGCGCCAGATGCATCGCCCGGAACTCGGCCACCCGCCACAGCACCCGCACGGCAGAGCGGAGCGTGACATTGGCCCGCGCCGCCTCCGCCAGCCCGCCGGTCACCTCGACGCCGCCATGCGCGATTGTCACGCCGGCGAACCCGGCGCGGGTGGCCTCGGCGGCCAGGGCCTCCTCCAGCCCCGGCACGGAGACCAGAAACAGAACACCCGGCACCGTCACCGGGCCGGGCGCATCATCGGCCATGAATGATCCCTCAGTCCTTGGCGCGTTCGACGTAGGAGGCGTCGTCGGTGTTCACCACCACCCGCGTGCCCACGCCGATATGCGGCGGCACCATCACCCGCACGCCGTTGTCGGCCATCGCCGGCTTGTAGGACGATGACGCCGTCTGCCCCTTCACCACCGGCTCGGTCTCCATGATCTCGACCGTCACCTTCTGCGGCAGCTCGATCGCGATGGCGACCTCGTTGTGGACGGACAGGTGCACCGACATGCCGTCCTGCAGCCAGACCTTGCTGTCGCCCACCACATCCTCGGTCACCGCGATCTGCTCGAAGCTGTTGGGGTCCATGAAATGGTAGCCCTCGCCGTCGGCATAAAGGAACGTGTAGCTGCTTTCCTCCACATGGGCGCGCTCCACGCCTTCCGTGGTCTTCCAGCGTTCGCTGACCTTGGTTCCGGTGTCGATCCGGCGCATGTCCACCTGGGTGACGGGCGTGCCCTTGCCGGGGTGGAAATTCTCGGCCTTGAGGATGACATAGAGGTTGCCGTCCATCTCGACGACATTGCCTTTGCGCAGCTGGGACGCGATGACCTTCATGAGTGCCTCCGGAACAGACGTCGCTTGAGGGCATGCCGCCCCCGCGTTAGAGGCAGCCGTTACCGCATCCGCCGCGAAAGGGCCAGCCATGACATGGTGGAACCGCGAAACCCACGCCGACCGGCGCCCGGTCCTGCTGGCGCGGGGCCGCATCGTGTCGGCGATCCGCCGCTGGTTCGAGGACCAGGGCTTCACCGAAGTTGACCCGGCCTGCCTCGTGACCTCCCCCGGCAACGAGACGCACCTCCACGCCTTCGAGACCGTGGCGATGGACGAGAGCCTCACGCCGCGCACCCGCTACCTCCACACCTCGCCCGAGTTCGCGATGAAGAAACTCCTCGCGGCGGGGGAAGAGAAGATCTTCACCCTCTCCCGCGTCTGGCGCAACCGCGAGGGCGGGCCGCGCCACGCGGTCGAGTTCACGATGCTGGAATGGTACCGCGCGAACGACGGCTACGAGACCCTGATGGCGGATTGCGCGACGCTCATGCGCATCGCCGCCGAGGCCGCCGGCGTGACCCGGTTCCGCCACCGCGACACCACCTGCGATCCCTTCGCGCCCCCCCGTCGCACCACGCTCGCCGCCGAATTCGCGCGCCACGGCATCGACCTGCTGTCCACGCTCGATGGCCCGACCCCCGACGCCGCCGCCCTTGCCGCGCAACTCCCGAACGCCGGCGTGGCACCGGGGCAGGGCGACAGCTGGTCCGACCTCTTCTCCCGCGTCCTCACCGCCCGCGTGGAGCCGAACCTCGGTCCCGGCCCCGTCATCCTCGACGCCTACCCGTCCCCCGAAGCAGCCCTCGCCCGCCGCAGCACCAAAGACCCCCGCACCGCCGACCGCTTCGAGCTGTTCGCCTGCGGCGTCGAGCTTGCCAACGCCTTCGGGGAACTCACCGACCCCGCCGAACAGCGCGCCCGCTTCACCGCCGACATGGACCTGCGCCAGCAGATCTACGGCCACCGCTACCCGCTCGACGAAGACCTGCTCGCCGCGCTTGCCCAGATGCCGCCCGCGTCGGGCTGCGCGCTCGGCCTCGACCGTCTCGTCATGCTCGCCACCCACGCCCCCCGCCTCACCGACGTGCAATGGACGCCACCCGCCTAGACAAGCCGCCCTCCTCTTGCTCTAACCGCCCGCGAACACAGGCCGGAGCCCGACATGGTCGACATCGCCACCCGCGTCCACAACCACAAGTGGAAGATCGACCCGATCGTCCGCTCGCTCATCGACACGGATTTCTACAAGCTGCTGATGTGCCAGTCGGTGTTCCGCAACCGCCCCGACACGACCGTCACCTTCAGCCTCATCAACCGCACCACGCGCATCCCGCTCGCCGACCTCATCGACGAGGGCGAGCTGCGCGAACAGCTCGACCATATCCGCACGCTGCGCCTGCGCCGGGGCGAGTCCACCTGGATGCGCGGCAACACCTTCTACGGCAAGCGCAGCATGTTCCGCCCCGATTTCATGGACTGGTTCGAACAGCTGCAGCTGCCGCCCTACCACCTCGAGCGCGTCGGCGACCAGTACGAGCTGACCTTCGAAGGCACCTGGCCCGAGGTCATGCTGTGGGAGATCCCGGCGCTGGCCGTGCTCATGGAACTGCGCGGCCGCGCCGTGCTGCGCCACATGGGCCGGTTCGAGCTGCAGGTGCTCTACGCCCGCGCCATGACCAAGCTGTGGGAAAAGATCGACCGGCTGAAACGGCTCGACGGCCTGCGCATTGCCGATTTCGGCACCCGCCGCCGGCATTCCTTCCTCTGGCAGGATTGGGCCGTGCAGGCGATGAGCGAGGGCCTCGGCCCCGCCTTCACCGGCACCTCCAACTGCCTCATCGCCAAGAACCGCGACCTCGAGGCGATCGGCACCAACGCCCACGAGCTTCCCATGGTCTACGCAGCCCTCGCCGACAGTGACGCGGCCCTTGCCGCCGCCCCCTACGACGTGCTGTCGGACTGGCACGAGGAGCATGACGGCAACCTGCGCATCATCCTGCCCGACACCTACGGCACGGCGGGGTTCCTGCAGCGCGCGCCCGACTGGCTGGCGGGCTGGACCGGCATCCGCATCGACTCGGGCGACCCCGAGACCCATGCCGAGGCCGCGATCCGCTGGTGGGAAAGCCGCGGCGAGGACCCGCGGAAGAAGCTGGTGATCTTCTCCGACGGCCTCGACGCGGACAGGATCGAGGCGCTCCACACCCGCTTCTCCGGCCGCGTCCGCGTCAGCTTCGGCTGGGGGACGCTCTTGACCAACGATTTCCGCGGCCTCGTCGCCGATGACGCCTTGGCGCCCTTCTCGCTGGTGTGCAAGGCTGTGGCGGCGAACGGCCGCCCGACGGTGAAGCTGTCGGACAACCCGGAGAAGGCGATGGGGCCGGAGGCGGAGATCGCGCGCTACAAGCGGGTGTTCGGGGTGGGGGAGCAGATCCGTATCCCGGTTTCAGTTTAGCAATAGGAGGAAAACTTTAATGGATATCAAAGTCGAAGTCTTTGCATCCAAGGTGCGCGATCTGGATGGCAACCCGGAAAACATGTCGGCTGCGATGGAAGAGCAGCTAAGAGCATTCATTGATCACCTTGAGGAAGATTCGGAACCAGTGCGCAACGAAGTTCATGGTCCTGACGGACGACAAGGCGGTCCCGAAATCATCGAGATAGTTCAACACGTCATCTCTAACCCACATGTGATCAAGGGTGCTCTGACGTTATTGATTCAAGGATTGAGTAACATTGCTTCTGGTCAAACGAAGAAGAACGACCAGAACGACGACGATGGGAAGCCGTCGGTTATTTCCTTGCTAGGTAAAAAAATATTTCTACCCGCATCCGTTGCTGCCATATCCAAATTTATTGAGGACGTAACATCCGATGCCGGTGAGTGATGATCGACGTATGCTCATCATTGGGCATTGGGGACCCGACGGAACAAAACCCTCTAACGCACGAGTTCGGGGTCTGACTGGCCGCCTAGCAACCATTTACGATGGTGGCGGACGTTACCCGTTTAAATCAATGGATGGTGTGCGACAAGAACCTGACGTTCTTTTGAACCCATCAAGTGCCGAACTCTACGGGAAAATCGTGGACGAAAGCCATGCGGTCAACGCTGATACACTGCTAGTTGTCCACTATATCGGGCATGGAAATCTGAACACCGAGAACGAAGTAGAGCTCAGGCTCCAATACCGACGAACAGACAATCAAGCCATTACGGCTACCGTACGTGCGCTAGGTGACCAAATCTATGATGCTGGGTATCGTAAGTTAATTCTAATTCTGGACTGCTGCCATGCCGGGTTTGTCATAAGAGTCGTCGGAGAAGCTTTCCGCATGCCTGCCTATGTCATGCTTGCGACAGACAAGAACTTTGCTTTCAATTGTGATTTCTCAGATGCAATTCTGTCTACTCTGTCGCGACCGCCGTACAAAAATGATCAAAGAATAGATCGGCCACGGCGCGGTTTCACTTATAAGCGTTTATTTGAAGGTGCGCGGTCTCAATTCCTGGAGGGTAGGTTTCAAAGCGCTCAAGTGCCGCAAGAAGTCGAGAATGAGCTAGCTTTCGAGCTAATCCTCGATGCACCGGCTAAAGTACCGGAGGATTTCAACGGACTAGTGTCAAAGCGCACCGTGTATGGCCGGGTCTTTTCCATAATGAAGGAGCTGGAGCGCCAGCCTTGCTTGATGACCGAATTTGTCACCCGAATGTCAATGCTTCCTGAGTTTCTGTTGGAGCATGTTGAAGGGGGTCGAGACCGTACTGTAGGTGCGGATCGAATGCGTGAGTATCGGGCTTTTCTGCTGAAAGGTGGTCTCGTAACTGAGTTGAATGGAATGCTGAGTCTGTCGGAAGTTGGGATTGAGGCACTTTCCGGAAGCTTTAATCGAGTGATTCTCGAAACGATCGATACCTCGGTTTTGCCAGAAAGCACCTCGCTTGGATTGCTCGAAGGCATAGTGAATGATCTTATCAGAGACACTATCCCTGCAACTCCAGCCATGATTGCGCAGAGACTTCGAAATTCTGGGATCGCCCTAAAACTCGACAGTAGTTTAAAAGTTGCTTTCGCGCTTTTGCCGTCGACTGGAAAGTTTCTTCGAAGCTCGTCGGCTGCACTGTTCCCCGCCGAACCGCACTTTTAAGTCTACTTCAGGCTATACCTGCCCCGTCAACCTTTCCTCCGACCCCTTGGTCGGCCGCGTCGGGCTGCCGATCACCCCCGGCTCCCTCACACCCGCCCCACATCCATCCGCCCGTGCAACACCCGCACCACCGTCACCGCCGCCGCATCCTCGCTTGAGTCCACAACATGGCTCCCCGCCAGCGCCCGCCGCAGCCCCGGCCCGACCTCCTCCGCCGATCGCGAGGACGTCTGCCCGGTCGCAAGGCCGGATACGCGCAGGCGAATATCGACAACGTAGCGGTCGGCGCGCCGCGCGCCCCACTCCCGGACCGAGTAATCATAGATGTCGTCGAGGTCCGCCTCGGCATCGGCCGAATACGCGATGCGCTTCATGCGGCGTCGTCTGCATCAAGCCCATGCTCTGCGCGCTTGCGCGCCAGGAATACGTCCCAGTCGAAGTCCTCGGCGATCCCGCTCGCCTCCCCCTCCGCGATCAGCTCCCTGAGCCGCTCCAGCTTCGCCTCTTCCGCTTCCAGCAGCCGCAGCCCGGCCCGGATCACGTCGCTGGCCGAGCCGTAGCGGCCTTCCTTCACCTTGTCCTCGATGAAGGCGGCGAAATGGTCCCCGAGGGAAACCGATGTATTGCGTGGCATGGTCACCTCCGTCCGTAATGTACCAATAATTGGTATCGCCGCGGCGCCTGTCAATCCGCATCCGGCGTGCAGGCGTAGGGTGGGTGCAACCCACCACACCCCGCCGCCGCATGCGCCGCCATGGTGGGTTTCACCCACCCTACGGCGGCACCGGCCTTCGCGCTGCCGTCACCACACCCCGCCGCCGCATGCGCCGCCATGGTGGGTTTCACCCACCCTACGCGTCGCCTTCTTCGCCTTGATCTACCGTTCCCCCAACCACCTTGGTCGGCCCCCGCGCCCCCGCCCCGTCATCCCCCGCCGAGCCGACCAATTCCTAACGGATCGTGAAACCGCCTCTGCAACCCCTTGATATCGCTTGCGCCGGGGTCTGTCCCACGCGTGGGACACGGGCCGGCGGCCCTCACTCCTCCACCTTGCCCCGCAATTCCTTGACCACGCCGCGGACCTTCTTGCCCTTGATCCGCCGCTCCACCGAGCCTTTGGTGGGCCGCGTCGGGCGCCGCGGTTTCGGCACCACCAGCGCCGCGCGCACCAGCTCCGCCAGCCGGGCCTCCGCGATTTCGCGGTTGCGGGCCTGCGACCGCGTCTCCTCCACGAAGATCACCAGCGCCCCTTCCTTCGTCCAGCGCCGCCCCGCCAGCCGCTGCAACCGCCGCTTCACCGGATCGGGCAGGTTCGGCGAGCGCGCCGCCTCGAACCGCAACTCCACCGCCGAGGAGACCTTGTTCACGTTCTGCCCGCCCGGCCCGGAGGAGCGGACGAACTGCTCCGTCAGCTCCCAGTCTTCCAGCGTGATGTGGTCGGATATGCGCAAACCCACGGGCGTCCTCTCGTCGTTTCGGCCTGTCTACCGGATGCCCCCCCCGGTTCCGCAACCAAAAAGGGCCGCCCGTGGGCGACCCTTTCGAGAAATCAGGAGGCGGGTGTCGGTTAGGATCTCCCACCCGGGAGGGGCAATCACCCCCAAAGGCTGCCCTAGAGGCGCACCCCCCGAGCTGTCCCGACGCCATTCTCCAATGCTTCTCTGATCACTGGATCACCTCCTTTCGTTTGGTTGCCGTTGAGATGAGCCTGCCACAGATTTTGCGGTTGTCAAAACAATTCACGCTACCTGTACGATCAATTTCCGCGTGAGGATGCGGAACGGGATCAGCGCCACCAGCGCGATGGCCAGCTTCACGCCCCAATCCGCCACCGCCAGCGACACCCACAGCGGCGCCACCGGCCCCGCGCCCAGCAGCGGCAGCATCTCGCCGGCCCACGCGACGTCGTTGCCCGGCTCGAGCCAGCTCAGGCGCGCCGAGAAGGCGATGGAGAAGAACAGCGCGGTATCGACGGAAGACCCGATCATGCTTGAGAAAACAGGCGCTTGCCACCAAGCGCCCCGCCGCAGCCGGTCAAAGATCGCCACATCCAGCAGCTGTGCCGTCAGAAACGCGATCCCCGATCCCAGCGCGATGCGCAGCGTGACGAGCGGCCCGAACTCCCCCATGATCTGCGTGCCGATGAGCGAACAGCCGACGCCGACCAGAAACCCGACGAACACGACGCGCCGCGCGGCCGCAACGCCATAGACGCGGTTCATCACATCGGTGACAAGAAAGGCCAGCGGATAGGTAAAGGCCCCCCAGGTCAGCCATTGGCCGAACAGGACCTGGACCAGGATATTCGACGCAACGACGATCGCGGCCATCGCCAGGATGCCCGGCAAGTACTTGCTGTTCATGATGTATTCCGTTTTGACAAGGTGGTCGGAGACTTGGCCCCACCGGGGCAGGCCTGCGCGATACACCCGTTCAACGGGTCACGCAAGCACCTCAGCCACCGCGCGCGCCACCCGCGGAATCACCGCCGCAGACAGGCCGGCCACGTTCATCCGCCCGTCGCCCACGAGGTAGATGCCGTGGCTTTCGCGAAGGATGTCCACCTGTTCCGCGCGCGCCCCGATCAGCGAGAACATCCCGCGATGCGCGCCCAGAAAGCCGAACCGGTCCGATCCGGTCGCGGCGCGCAAGGCCGCGGCCAGCGCCGCCCGGTTGCCCTGCATCACCGCGCGCATGCCGTCGAGCTCCGCCCGCCACTGCGCCGCCAGTCCGTCATCCGACAAGATATCCTGCACCACCCGCGCGCCGTGATCGGGCGGAAAGGCGTAGCTCTGGCGGTTCATGCCGGCCAGTACGCCATCGACCGCCGCCTTCGCGTCGCTCACGATCAGAACGACGCCGACACGCTCCCGGTAAAGGCCGAAATTCTTCGAACAGCTCGCCGCGATCAGCACCTCGGGCAGCGCCGCCGCCAGCAGCCGGACGCCGGCCGCATCGGCCTCGATCCCGTCGCCGAAGCCCTGATAGGCCATGTCGACGAAGGGAATCGCCCCGGTCCGCGCACACAGGTCGGCGACCGCCTGCCAGTCGGCAAGCGTGAGATCGGCGCCGGTCGGGTTGTGGCAGCAGCCATGGAGCAAGATCAGGTCGCCGGCCTGCGCCTTTGCCAGGTCGGCCAGCATCCCGTCGCGGTCGATGCCGCCGGTCTCCGCGTCATAGTAGCGGTAGCTCTGCCGGCTCTGTCCCAGATGGTCGATGATCGCCGGATGGTTGGGCCAGGTCGGGTCGCTGATCCAGACTGTCGCCTCGGGCCTGAGCCGTCGCACCGTTTCCAGCACCTGTCGGATCGCCCCGGTGCCGCCGGGCGTGCCGCACCCCGCCACGCGCGCGGCGGGAACGCTGTCGCCCAGGATCAGCCGCCGCATCGCGTCGAGGAATCCCGGATCGCCCGCCAGCCCGACATATCCCTTCGTCTCCTGCCGTTCCCAGATGCCCTGCTCGGCCGCCTTGACCGCCGCCATCACCGGCGTGCGCCCCTCGGGCGAGCGATAGACGCCGACGCCCAGATCCACCTTCCCGGGCCGCGGATCGGCGGCGAAGAGGCCCATCAGGCGGATGATCTTGTCGGGCTCGGGGGGGATCACCGTCTCGAACATGGCACTGGCCTTTCAGGGCAACCGGGAGGTGTCGCGGTCATGAACCAGAACGCGGCGCCGCGCTTCCCGGGCGATGGGCGTGAAGCCCAGCTTCTGGTACAGGGCCAGGGCGCGCGGATGGTCAAAGGTGCAGGTGTTGACGGTCATCCGGTCGACGCCCTCTCGCGCCCACCCTGTCTGCACGGCGGTTTCCAGCAGGGCACGCCCCCAGCCACCGCCGACGGCCCGCGGCACCAGCCCGAAGTAGGCCAGATCGCACACCCCCGCCTGCCGTCCGTCGAGCACGAAGAACCCCTGCGGCCAGCCATGGCCCATCGCCGTCCAGATCACCACGTCCGGATCGCGCACGAAGGCCTGAAGACCGGCGGGGTCCCGCTCGGCCTGCTCGAACCGGTCCTGCCACTCGTAGTCGCGCCCCACGGCATCGTAGAGCGCCAGGAAGTACCACACTGGCGGGTCGATGGCGCGCTCCAGCCGGATGTGATCCGGCAGGCGCGGCGCGGGCCAGTCGGGCCGCGCGGTCATCTCCAGAAATGTGACGGTAAAGGGCACCTCGGTCCCCGCGGGGATCAGGCTCATCCGGTCTCGACCTGAAGCTGGTCGAACTGCCCCCATTCCGACCACGACCCGTCGTAGAGCGACACATCCGCATTCCCCAGCCGCGTCATCGCCAGCATCACGATGGCCGCCGTCACACCCGACCCGCAGGTGGTGATGGTGCGCTTGCCCAGATCCACGCCCGCCGCGTCGAACGCCGCGCGCAGCGCGTCGCCGCGCTTCATCGTGCCGTCGGGGTTCAGGAGCGTCGCGTAATGCACGTTCTTCGATCCGGGGATACGGCCGGCGCGCAGGCCCGGGCGCGCCTCCGGCTCCTCGCCGCGGAACCGCGCGGGCGAGCGGGCATCGACGATCTGCCAATCCCCCAGCTTCGACGCCGCGGCGACCTGCGTCACGTCCTTCACCAGGCTCGCGTGGCGCTGCACGGTGATGTGGCGGTCGCGGATCACCGGCGCCATGTCCTCGACCGGGCGGCGCTCGGCCACCCATTTCGGAAAGCCGCCGTCCAGCACCGCGATGTCGGTCTTGCCCATCAGGCGAAAGTTCCACCACACGCGCGCCGCAGAGAACAGGCCCATGCCGTCGTAGACCACCACCTGGTGCCCGTCGCCCACGCCAAGTGCGCGCATCCGGCTGGTGAATTTCTCGACCGGGGCCGCCATGTGCGGCAGCGCGCTGCGCGCGTCGGCCACGTCGTCGATGTCGAAGAACCGCGCGCCGGGGATGTGGCCGGTCGCATACTCGGCCTTCGCGTCGCGGCCCATGTCGGCAAGGTAGTAGGAGGCGTCGAGGATGCGCAGGTCCGGATCGTTCAGATGCGCCTCGAGCCAGTCGGTCGAAACCAGGGTCTTGGGATCGTCATCAGCCATGGCGGAACCTCCGGTGGCAGGCGCGTCGTTTCGACCCAAACCCCTACTTTGACCGCGGCGCCGGTGCAA
>Ga0008835_100381_pt1 | contig 45176 bp, 39 predicted proteins | sample HotLakConsoUCCRE_FD_62215 | JGI IMG/M metagenome (GOLD analysis project Ga0008835, IMG submission 62215) | Hypersaline microbial mat communities from Hot Lake, Washington, USA - Hot Lake Consortium UCC-RE (Hybrid Assembly) ... | reverse complement strand
CGCAGCCTCGAGAACATCAAGTGGCAGCCGATTGTGCGCACCGTCGAACCCTACTACGAAGATCCCCGCTACATCGACGCGCTTGCCCAGTCGGTCGAGCGCGCCTATGCCGGGTTGGAACATCGGCCCGATGTGCTGGTCTGCAGCTACCACGGCGTGCCGAAGCGCTACCTGATGGAGGGCGACCCCTACCATTGCCAGTGCCAGAAGACCACGCGCCTGCTGCGCGAACGGCTGGGCTGGGACAAGGCCGAGGTCGTGACCACCTTCCAGAGCCGGTTCGGCCCCGAGGAATGGCTCCAGCCCTATACCGTGGAAGAGGTGGCGCGCCTGGCCGAGCAGGGAAAGAAGCGGATCGCGGTGTGCGCGCCCGCCTTCAGCGCCGACTGCATCGAGACGCTGGAAGAAATCAACGAGGAGATCAAGGACAGCTTCGAGGAAGCCGGAGGCGAGGCGTTCACCTACATCCCCTGCCTGAACGACGACGCCGCGCACATGGATGCGCTGGCCGCCGTGGTCGAACGGAACCTGAAAGGGTGGCTCGACTGACCGTCAGGCTGCGATGGCGTTGGAAACCGGGCGGCCGACATACACTGTCGCGCCGACCCGCACGCTCACCAGACCATTGGCAAACCGTTTGACGAAAATTCCCTGCACGGACACGCAGGTTCCAATGATGATCGTGGTGAGCACAGGCATTCCTCCCAGAGGCTGATCAGCAGAAGGTATACGGAACTGATTCAAATGCACGCATAAATTATGCGTTATACGGCCTTTGTTGCCGAAATTCTGAGCGCGCGAGAAAATACGCTCGCCCGGTGGGCGGCTACAGCCAATCGCGCAGGATCGGGATCAACGGGACATCGGCGGGCGGCATGGGATAGTCGCGAAGCTCGGATTTGCGCGCCCAGGTCAGCCTCTGGCCTTCGCGCGGCTGCACGATGCCCTCCCATTTCCGGCAGGCGAAAAGCGGCATGAGCAGGTGGAAATCGGCGTAGCTGTGGCTTGCGAAGGTCAGGGGCGCCAGGCACGACACCCAGGTGTCGATGCCCAGTTCCTCCTGCAACTCGCGGATCAGGGCCTGCTCAGGCGTCTCTCCCGGCTCCACCTTGCCGCCCGGAAACTCCCACAGCCCGGCCATGGATTTTCCCTCGGGCCGCTGCGCCAGAAGAACGCGACCGTCGCGGTCGATCAGGGCCACCGCCGAGACCAGGAGCGTCTTCATCCGCGCGCCGTGTGGCCGGTCGTCAAGACCGGTAATCCGCGTTGATGTCGATGTAGGCATGGGTCAGGTCGCAGGTCCACACCGTCGCGGCGCCGCGGCCCAGCCCCAGATCGACCGCGATGACCAGTTCCTGCCCCTTCATGTAGGCGGCGGCGGCCTTTTCGCTGTAGCTTTCGGCGCGCCAGCCCTTTTCGGCCAGCACCAGATCGCCAAAGCGGATCGTCATGAGATCGCGATCCGCCGCCGCGCCGGATTTGCCGACCGCCATGACGATGCGGCCCCAGTTCGGGTCTTCGCCGGCGATGGCGGTTTTCACCAGCGGCGAGTTCGCGATCGCGCGCGCCACCTTGTCGGCGTCGCGGATCGTCTTGGCGCCGGTCACCTGCACCTCGACCAGTTTCGTGGCCCCCTCGCCGTCGCGCACGATCTGCAACGCCAGGTCGCGCATCACGCCCTCAAGCGCCGCGGCAAAGAGGCGCCCGTCGGCCGACCGGCCCGATGCGATGGGCATGTTGCCCGCCCGCCCGGTCGCGGCCATCAGGACCGTGTCCGAGGTCGAGGTATCGCTGTCCACCGTCACCGCGTTGAAGCTGCGCTTGGTGGCGGCCGACAGCATCGCCTGCAACCCGTCTTGCGTCACCGCGGCGTCGGTGAAGATGTAGCCCAGCATCGTCGCCATGTCGGGCGCGATCATGCCCGACCCTTTGGCGAAACCCGCGATCCTGACCGTCCTGCCGTCGATCTCCACCTCGGCCATGGCGCCCTTCGGGAAGGTGTCGGTGGTCATGATGGCGCGCGCGGCCACGTCGGCCTTGGCCGCATCCAGCCCGTCGGCCAGCACCGGCAGCACCGCGGTGATCTTGTCGGCCGGCAACGGCTCTCCGATCACGCCGGTGGAGGAGGTGAACACATGCGCCGCCGGCACCTTCAGCGCGCGCGCCGCGGCCTCGGCGATCACCTGCACGTCCGTTGCGCCGCGGCTTCCGGTGAAGGTGTTGGCATTGCCCGAGTTCACCACGATGGCAAACCCGTTCTTCGGCGCCTCGGGCAGCGCCTTGAGCTTTTCCTGGCAATCGAGCACCGCGGCCGACCTTGTGGCCGACCGCGTGAACACGCCGGCAAGCGTGGCGCCGGCTGCGATCTCGACCAGCATCAGATCGGTGCGGTTCTGGTAGCGCACGCCCGCCTCGCCGGCGGCGAAACGGACGCCGTCGATGGGCGACAGATCGGGAAAGGACGCGGGCGCCAGCGGCGAGACCTTGAGCAGCGCCTTGGCCGCAGGCTTGGCCGCCTTGCCCTTCTTCACCGCCTTGTCCTTGGATTTCTCCTTGGACTTGGCCTTTTTCTTCTTCTCGTCCTTCGCCATCGGCGCGCCCCTTCCGCGTATGCCGTCAGTCGGCGATCAGATCCAAATCCCTTATCACCGAGGGGTCAATCTCGATTTCCGGGCGCTCGACATCGGCGGCGGCGGTCAGATCGGTCAGCGCGGCGTCTACGCGGGCGCGGCGCAGCCCGTCCTCCAGTTCGGCGCGCACCTGCTCCAGCCCCGGAGGCTCCTGATCGCGGGTGTCGTTCAGGACGATCACATGCCAGCCGAACTGAGTCTCGACCGGTGCCGAAACTTCGCCCACCTCAAGCGCGAACACCGCTTCCTCGAAGCTCGGGACCATCATGCCGGCGCTGAACCAGCCCAGATCCCCACCGTTGGGGCCAGACGGGCCGGTGGAGCGTTCCTCCGCCAGTTCGGCGAAATCGGCGCCTTCGGCCAGCTCCTCGATCAGCGCCTGCGCCTCTTCCTCGGTTTCCACCAGGATATGCGCGGCGTTGTATTCCATCACCGCACCGACGCTGCCGTATTGGGCGTCGTATTCAGCCTGCACCTCTTCCTCGGGCAGGTCGGCCATGCCGATATCATCCAGCAGCGCGGCAGCCAGGAACGCGCGACGTTCGTTGTCGAGGCCCAGTTCCATCCGGCGCGTGATGTCCTCCTCCGCGATGGAGGCGAGGACTTCTTGCTGCACCAATTGCTCGAGCAGGCCATCAAGCAACACGTTGTCGGGCAGCTCCTGGTACTGCGGCGGCAGCATCTGCTGCATCGCGATCACATGCCCCAGCGTGATGTCGGTGCCGTTCACCGTGGCCAGAACCGTGTCGGCGGTGGGCGTGTCCTGCGCCGTCGCGGGCAGGCTCAACAGCGCCGTCACGGCGGCCGTGGCGAGAAACTTCTTCATGAATAGCGTCCTTTTGCTTGGTCGGGGGCAGGGCTGCCCGCGTTGACACCTATGTGGCGGGCCCTTATGTCGCTTGACGGATCGCATCGGGGCCAATTCCTGCTGCCGCCGTTGATAGACCGCCCCGCTGGGCCGAACAACCCGGATGCCCCACACGATCGTTTGAGATTTCCCGGCCTGCGCGACAATTCGCGAACGGGCCACGACAGAAGGCGCGCCGCATGCTTGGTTTGGGTTCCCTGACGAAGAAGGTTTTTGGATCTTCGAACGACCGGAGGGTCAAGTCCGTCCGCCCGGTCGTGGCCCGGATCACAGCGCTGGAGCCCGAGTACAAGGCCAAGTCCGACACCGAGATCGTCGCCAAGACCGCCGAATTGCGCGCCCGCGCCCAGAACGGCGAAAAGCTCGACGATCTTCTGCCCGAAGCCTTCGCAAATTGCCGCGAAGCCGCGCGCCGGGCGTTGGGCCTGCGCGCCCATGACGTGCAGCTGATCGGCGGCATCTTCCTGCACCAGGGCAACATCGCCGAAATGAAGACCGGCGAGGGCAAGACGCTGGTCGCGACATTTCCGGCCTACCTGAACGCGCTGACCGGCAAGGGCGTGCACATCGTCACCGTGAACGACTACCTCGCCAAACGCGACGCCGACTGGATGGGCAAGGTGTATTCCGCGCTTGGACTGACCACGGGCGTGGTCTACCCGCGCCAGCCCGACGACGAGAAACGCCGCGCCTATGCCGCCGACATCACCTATGCGACCAACAACGAGCTTGGCTTCGACTACCTGCGCGACAACATGCGCGCCAGCCTCGAAGACATGGCCCAGCGCGGGCACAACTACGCCATCGTGGACGAGGTCGACAGCATCCTGATCGACGAGGCGCGCACGCCGCTGATCATCTCGGGGCCGTCGCAGGACCGGTCCGATCTTTACGTCTCGATCGACAAGATCATCCCCGAGATCCAGGAAGACCACTACACGCTCGACGAAAAGGCCCGCAACGCGACCTTCACCGACGAGGGCAACGATTTTCTCGAGGATCGCCTGCACGAGGTCGGGCTGCTGCCCGAGGGGCAGAGCCTCTACGACCCCGAATCCACCACCATCGTGCACCATGTCACCAACGCGTTGCGCGCCCACAAGCTGTTCCACAAGGATCAGCAATACATCGTGCGCTCGACCGAGGTGGTGCTGGTCGACGAGTTCACCGGCCGGATGATGCCGGGCCGCCGCCTGTCGGACGGTCTTCACCAGGCCATCGAGGCCAAGGAAGGCTGCAAGATCCAGCCCGAGAACGTGACGCTCGCCTCCGTCACCTTCCAGAATTATTTCCGCCTCTACGACAAGCTTGCCGGCATGACCGGCACGGCCGTCACCGAGGCCGAGGAATTCATGTCGATCTACGGGCTTGGCGTGGTCGAGATCCCCACCAACGTGCCGGTCGCGCGCATCGACGACGATGACGCCGTGTATCGTACCGCGCGCGAGAAATACGAGGCCATCGTCGCGACCATTCGCGAGTCGCACGCGAAGGGCCAGCCGGTCCTGGTCGGCACCACGTCGATCGAGAAATCCGAGATGCTGGGCCGGATGCTGGAAAAGGCGGGCCTGCCCCACAACATCCTGAACGCGCGCCAGCACGAGCAGGAGGCACAGATCGTCGCCGACGCCGGCAAGTTCGGCGGCATCACCATCGCCACGAACATGGCCGGCCGCGGCACCGACATCAAGCTGGGCGGCAATGTCGAGTTCAAGATCATGGAAGCCATCGCCGCCGACCCCGATGGCGATCACGCCGCGATCCGCAGCCGGATCGAGGAACAGCACAAGGACGACGAGGAAAAGGTGAAGGCCGCCGGCGGCCTTTACGTTCTGGCCACCGAGCGCCACGAATCGCGCCGCATCGACAACCAGCTGCGCGGCCGCTCGGGCCGGCAGGGCGACCCGGGTCGGTCGTCGTTCTTCCTGTCGCTCGAGGATGACCTGATGCGCATCTTCGGGTCGGAAAAGCTCGACAAGATGCTGTCGACGCTGGGCATGAAGGAAGGCGAGGCGATCATCCACCCCTGGGTGAACAAGTCGCTTGAACGCGCGCAGGCCAAGGTCGAGGGGCGCAATTTCGACATCCGCAAGCAGCTTCTGAAATTCGACGACGTGATGAACGACCAGCGCAAGGTCATCTTCGGCCAGCGCCGGGAGGTCATGGCCGCGCAGGACATCGCCGAGGTCGCGCGCGACATGCGCCACCAGGTGATCGAGGATCTCGTCGCGCTCCACATGCCGCCCAAATCCTACGCCGACCAGTGGGAAGTGGAGGAGATGACGCAGGCCGTGCGCGAGACGCTGGGCGTGGACGTGCCGCTCGCCGACTGGGCCGCCGAGGATGGCGTCGACCAGGAGGTGATCGAGGAACGGCTGCAACAGGCCGCCGACGAATACATGGCCTCCAAGGCGGCGCAGTTCGGCCCGGACCAGATGCGGAGCATCGAAAAGCAGGTGCTGCTGCAGACCATCGACGCCAAATGGCGCGACCACCTGCTGACGCTGGAACACCTGCGTTCCGTCGTGGGCTTTCGCGGCTATGCCCAGCGCGACCCGCTGAACGAGTACAAGACCGAGGGCTTCCAGCTGTTCGAGGCGATGCTCGACAGCCTGCGCACCGATGTGACCGCGAAACTGGCGCGCATCCAGCCCCTGAGTCAGGAACAGCAGGAACAGCTGATCCGCCAGCTTCAGGCACAGCAGGAGGCCGCCCAGCGCCAGCTGGAAACAGCCGGCGCCGATGCCGCGCAGGGCGCCGCAGAACCACCCGCCGAGGCGCGCCCTGGGTTCGACGAGACCAATCCCGAAACCTGGGGCAGCCCGGGCCGCAACGATCCCTGCCCCTGCGGATCGGGCAAGAAATTCAAGCATTGCCACGGGCGGCTGACCTGATCCGGGCCCGGGGCGTCGCGCGCAGCCAAACAGCCGCACGGTTCACAAACACTGTCCGATTTGACCGCGGTTTCGCCCCATTGCACACGCATCCTGCCGTCGAACAGGCGACAAGAAGGCAGCTGTGAATGTCCGTCCGTAACACCATCTTTCGAACCCTGGCGCTTTCGGGTGTCGCGGTCGGCGCGGTGGTCGTGCTCCAGCCGTTCGGGCTTGGCGCCACGCCCGGCCGCGCGCAGCCGGCAGTCGCGCAGGAGACCGATACCGGGCCCACCGTGCCGGTGGCCCCGATAGCACCCGCCGCGCCTGCCGCTCCGATCACCGCCGAACAAGCAGCCGGTGCCCCCGCCGAGGAGGCTCCGATGCCACCCCCGGCGCCGGTCCCGGTGCAGGCGCCCGACGATCCACCCGATGACGTCAGCGCCCTTGGCCTGCCCTGCGGGCTCAGCCTGACGGCACAGGCGATGCCGGGCGCCATGGTTGCGCTCGACGTGATGGACCCCTGCGCGCCGGATGCGCGCGTCACCGTCACCCACTCGACCCTGAACTTCACCGCGCGGACCGATGCCATGGGCCTGCTGACCCTCGACATTCCGGCGCTGGAAACGCCGGCCTTCTTCACCGTCCGCTTCGACGACGGCACCACCGATACCACGCTGGCCGGCGTGCCCGACCTGATCGACTATGGACGGGTCGCCATCTCCTGGGAGGAGGATCGCGGCCTGCAGCTCCACGCCTTCGAGTCCGGGGCGGGTTTCGGCGAACAGGGCCACGTCTGGCAGGACGCCGCAGGCAGCGTCGCCGACGCGCTGATCGGCACCGGCGGGTTCCTCACCCTGCTTGGCGACGCATCCGTGCCCGAGCCACGTCTGGCACAGGTCTACACCGTTCCCCGCGCGCTCACCCAAGACCTGGCCCTGTCGGTCGAGGTGCCGGTCACCGAAACCAACTGCGGCCAGCCGGTGCGCGCACGCGCGATGCGTGTCACCGAAGAGGTTCGGATCGACGCCAGCCCGGTGAGTTTCGTGGTGCCCGGCTGCGACGCCGTGGGGGAGTATCTTCTGTTGCAAAATCTGTTCCGTGACCTGAGACTCGCCGCCAACTGAGGCCTTGTCACGCAGCATCCATGCCACATTCCCGGGGGGCGGCCCTGTGCGCCGCCCTGACCTGCCTGTTCCTGCTCGTCCCTGCCGCTGCGCCCGCGCAGGATGTGCAGCTTCGTTCGCTCGACGGCAGCGTGACGCTCGAGGGCGACCTGACCGCCTATGACGGCGCCTACTACCAGCTTACCACGGTCTACGGCCCGCTGACCGTCGCCGCCGAGGCGGTCCGCTGCGCCGGGCCCGGCTGCCCCGACCTTGGCAGCTTCGTCGCCGAGGCACGGATCGCGGGCGAGGCGACGGTGGCCGAGGGGTTGCTCCCGGTGCTACTGGCGGGCTTCGCCGAAAGCCGCGGCATGACGCTGGCCGGGCCCGAGACCGAGGCGACAGCCCTTTCCTACACGCTTGTCCGGGCCGACGGCAGCATCGCGGCCCGGTTCACCGTCGCCCCCGGCACCAGCGACAGCGGCTTTCTGGCGCTGTTGAACGGCGACACCGACATGGCCCTTGCCTTGCGCGAACCCTCCGAGGCGGAGCGTCGGGCAGATCGCGCCGCAGCCCCCGACGACCCGTCGCTGATCCGCCGGGTCAGGGTGATCGGACTGGACGCACTGGTGCCTGTCGTCGCGCCGCAAAACCCGATCAACACCGTTTCCCTGCCGCAGCTTGCACAGGTTTTTTCCGGCGAGATCGACAACTGGCAGGCTTTCGGTGGCCCAGACGCGCCGATCGCGCTGCATCTGCTCGACGCCGGGCTTGGCCTGGCGCAGGTGTTCGAGACCCGCATCCTGCCCGAGACCGAAGATGCGACCGCCGCCGAAATCACCCGCCACGCCAGCACCGTCGATCTTGCCGCCGCCGTGGCGGGCGATGCCTATGCGCTGGGCATCACCGCGCAATCGGCGCGGGGCCTGGCGCGCAGTCTGCCGCTGTCGGGCGCCTGCGGCTTTTCGCAAGCCGCCGACGCGAACGCGGTGAAGGCCGAGGATTACCCGCTGACGGCCCCTGTCTTCGTCTATCTCGCGCCGCGACGGCTGCCACAGCTTGTGCGCGATTTCCTCGCCTGGACCGAGACCGAGACCGCGGAGCGTGCCGTGGCCGAGGCCGGTTTCGTGAACCAGAGCCTGACCCGCACGCCGCTGTCGCTGCAGGGCACCCGGTTGGCGAATGCCGTCGCCGCAGCCGGCGAGGAGGTGGCGCTGGAAGACTTGCAGCGCATGGTGGAGACGCTCGACGGAGCCGAGCGCCTGTCGACGACCTTTCGGTTCGAGGACGGGTCGATCGACCTGGATGCGCAATCGCGCGCTTCGGTCGCGCGGTTGGCCGCCGCGATCGAACGCGGCGCGTTCGACGGGCGGCGGTTGATCTTCATCGGCTTTTCCGACAGCGCGGGGCGGGCCGAGCTGAACCTGCGCCTGTCGCTGCGCCGGGCGCAATCCGTGCGCGACGCCGTGCTGGCCGCTGCCGAGGCTGCCGATCCCGACCGTGTCACCCTCGCGCTCGACGCCTTCGGCGAGGCGATGCCGATGGCCTGCGAAGATACCGATTGGGGCCGCGCCGTGAACCGTCGTGTCGAGGTCTGGCTCGATTGAGCGCCGGTCAGGCGGCTTTGGGCTTCTGCTTGGTGGGCTGATCTTCCTTTGGCGCCTCGGCCGCTTTGTCGGCGGGCGCCGGCGTTTCCTCGGGGTCTTTGGGACGGCGGGAAAACACCGGGTGAGCAGGGCGTCCGAGCATTGTCACAGGTATCCTTCGCTTCGAAAACTCAGCTCTCGCGCCTTGCCGATGACCAGGTGATCGTGCACGACAAGGCCCAACACAGCGGCAGCATCGCGGATCGCGAAGGTCATGTCCAGATCGGCCTGACTGGGAGACGGGTCACCCGACGGGTGGTTGTGCACGAGGATCAGGGCAGAAGCGTTCAGCTCCAGCGCCCGTTTCACCACCTCACGCGGGTAGACGGGCACATGATCGACCGTGCCGTCGGCCTGCGCCTCGTCGGCGATCAGCACGTTCTTTCGGTCGAGGTACAGCACCCGGAACTGTTCCAGATCGCGGTGGGCCATCGCCGTCTGGCAGTACTGCAACAGCGCGTCCCACGACGACAGGATCGGCTTTTTCAGCACCTTCGCCCGCGCCATGCGGTGCCCCACCGCTTCGATCAGCTTCAGCTCGAAGATCACCCTCTCGCCCACGCCCTCCACCTCCTTCAGGCGAGGAGGGGGGGCGGCAAGGACGTGGTTCAGATCGCCGAAGCGCTTGAGCAGCCGTTTGGCCAGCGGTTTCGTGTCGCCCCGCGGCAGGGCCCGGTACAGGATCATCTCGAGCAACTCGTATTCCGGCACTGCATCGGCCCCGCCTTCTGTGAAGCGCTGGCGCAGCCGGTCGCGATGGGCGTGGCGGTGCGCCTCCGCCCCGGCGGATGGCCCAGCCGCCTTTCGCGCCGCGGCGCGGGCGGCGCCTGCCGTGTCGGGCCGGGCGGTCACGAACCCCGGAGACATCTCGTTGAAGGAAAAGAAGGGCTGATCGGACATGCCGCCAGCCTCGCCAACAAAGGTTAACGGCTGGTTATCACCCCCAGGTCGGGTGAAACTTTCCGCCCGGCGACAGGGTGAAGACCTCGGCCCCGGTCGCGGTCACGCCGATGGAATGCTCGAACTGCGCCGACAGCGACTTGTCGCGGGTCACGGCTGTCCAGTCATCGGCCAGAACCTTGGTCTCGGGACGGCCCAGGTTCACCATCGGCTCGATGGTGAAGAACATCCCTTCCTCCAGCCGCGGGCCGGTGCCGGGGCGACCGTAATGCAGCACGTTGGGCGGCGCGTGGAACACCTGCCCCAGCCCGTGACCGCAGAAATCGCGCACCACCGACATGCGCTGCGCCTCGACATAGGTCTGGATCGCGTGGCCGATGTCGCCGAAGGTGTTGCCGGGGCGCACCGCCTCGATGCCCTTCATCAGCGCGTCATGCGTCACGTCGATCAGGCGCTCGGCCTTCCGGCCCAGCTTGCCCGCGACATACATCCGGCTGGTGTCGCCGAACCAGCCCTCGACGATCACGGTGACGTCGATGTTGAGGATGTCGCCATCCTTCAGCACCTTGGCACCCGGAATGCCGTGGCAGACCACATGGTTCACGCTGATGCACGACGCATGCTTGTAGCCGCGATAGCCGATGGTGGCCGAGGTCGCGCCGGCCTCCGCCACCAGACGCTCGATCTCGGTGTCGATGGTTGCGGTGATCTGTCCGGGCACGATCAGCGGCGCGATATCGTCAAGGATGCGCGCGGCAACGTGCCCCGCACGGTGCATCCCGGCGAAGTCTTCTGCAGTGTGCAAACGGATGCCGTCTTTCGTCAGACGGCCCTTGAAATCGTCCAATCGCGGACCTCCGAACGCCTGTTACCTACTAAGTTAGGCGCCTTCCATGACAATTTCCAGTCAGCCGCGCGTGCCAACAGGCCGCGCCGCAGCGAAGGCGCGCGCATAGGCCAGATCATGCGCGCCCGCAAGCCGCAAGCCGGCCGCGTCCTGACCGGCACGGCGTCGTGCGGCATGGCGCGCGCCGGGACGAGAGGGCTTGGAAAGCGCCGGGGCGCAGGACTATACCGAACCGGCAGGCTCGATCAGGCCCGATGGGCAATGAACAGGCACGGACAAGCGAGGCGCCCATGCAGACCCCCACCGCCGCGATGCTGGTGATCGGCGACGAGATCCTGTCGGGCCGCACGCGCGACAGCAACATGTATTTCCTGGCGCAGGCGCTGACCGTCCACGGCATCCGGCTTGCCGAAGCGCGCGTGGTGGCCGATGACCACGACCGGATCACGCAGGCGGTGCAGGCCCTGTCGGCAGGCTACGACCATGTCTTCACCTCCGGCGGGATCGGCCCCACCCATGACGACATCACCGCCGATGCCGTGGCCGACGCGATGGGGGCCGCCATCGACATCCGCGACGATGCCCGCGCGGTGCTGCAGGCCCACTACGACCGCCAGGGGCAGGAGCTGAACGCCGCGCGCCTGCGCATGGCCCGCATTCCCGAGGGCGCGACGCTGATCGACAACCCGATTTCCGCCGCGCCGGGTTTCACCATCGGCAATGTGCATGTGATGGCCGGCGTGCCCACTATCTTCGAGGCGATGGTGGCGAGCGTCATGCCCACTCTCACCGGCGGGCCGCCGATGCTGTCGCAATCGCTGCGCATCGTGCGGGGCGAGGGCGATGTGGCCGGGCCGCTGGGGCAGCTGGCGGCGGACCATCCCGAGGTTTCCATCGGCTCCTATCCGTTCCACCGCGACGGGGTTCACGGCACCAATGTCGTGGTGCGCAGCCAGGACGGCGCCGCCGTCGATGCGGTGATCGGCGCGCTGGCGCGCCTGTTTCCCGATGCCGGCTAGCCCCTGATGCAGATCGCCGATCTTGCCCCCGTCATCGCCGCCTCATGGCCACCCGTGTCGACGCGCATGACCGGCGCCTTCACAGTGCCCGATGGCGCAGGCGGCGGCCAGCGGGTCAGCGCCGCGCGGCTGACCGACAGCGCGGCGACCGACACGAGCGAGGCCGAGATCGACATGGCGCTGGCCGCGCTCGAGGGCATCGGCCAGCCGCCGCTGTTCATGGTGCTGGGTCACCAGACCGGCCTCGACGCCCGGCTTGCCAGACGCGGCTTCGCCTTGCGTGACACGACCCGCGCGATGATCCGGCCCTGTGCCGATCTTGCCGCCGCCCCGCCGCCCGTCACCTGCTTCGCCACCTGGCCGCCGCTGGCCATCCAGACCGAGATCTGGGCCGCTGGCGGGATCGGCCCGGCGCGGCTGGCAGTGATGGCGCGCGTGCAGGGGCCGAAGATGTCGTTCTTCGGACGCGTCAGGGACAAGCCCGCCGGCACCGCCTTTGTCGCCATCCATGCGGGCATCGCGATGCTGCACGCCCTGGAGGTTGCGCCCCACCTGCGCCGCAAGGGGTTGGGCCTGACGATGATGCGCGCCGCCGCCGACTGGGCATTGGCCGAAGGGGCGGAAACCTTTGCCATCCTCGTGACCGGCGAAAACCAGCCGGCGATCGGCCTTTATTCTGGATTGGGGTTCGAGGCTGTGGGACAATACCACTACCGATCCCAACACGCCTGACCGGCCCATGACGCTTCCCGTCCGCGCGCCGCGCCCCCTGTCCCGCCTATACATGACCCTGGCGGGGCTATGCGTTGCGATGCCCGCCGTGGCGCTCGAACTTTCCTGGCCCGAGGGGGCCGAGCGCGTGGCGCAAGGCGGCGGGCCGACCGCCGGGTTTAGCCTCGCCACCGGTGCCTTCGACGGCAGCGAGGTGCCGGCGCTGTCGCTCGACGGCGATCTGGCGGAGGAGGTGTGGCGTATCCCGCTCGACACCGGCCCGACCGAGACGGTGCTGGCGCTGTTGCGCGAACAGCTGGGTGCGCAAGGCTTCGAGCTTGGCTTTGCCTGCGCCGACCGCGCCTGCGGCGGCTTCGATTTCCGCTATGCCCTGCCGATCGCCGACGCCCCCGAGATGCATGTGGACATCGGCCGGTTTCACTATCTCACCGCCGCCCGGCGCACGCCCCAAGGGCAGGAGCATATGGCGATAACCCTGTCCCGTGGCGGGCAGAACGGATATGTGCACCTCGCCCATGTGGCCCCGGCGGGCGCGCCTGCGGCAGCCGTGACCGCCTCGAGCAGCCAGGTGGTACCCGCGCCCGGCGCCGCGTCGGGCCTGATCGCGCGCCTGACCTCGACCGGATCGGCCGTTCTTGCGGATGTCACCTTCGGGACCGGCGCCGCGTCGCTGTCGGACGCCCGCGTCGACAGCCTCGTGACCCTCGCCGCGTTCCTGGCAGAAAACCCGTCCCGGCGCGTGGTGATGGTCGGGCACACCGATACCGAGGGGTCGCTGGAGTCCAACATCGCGCTCAGCCGGGTGCGGGCCGGCGCGGTGCGCGCGTATCTGATCGAGGTTCTGGGCGCGGACCCTTCCCAGATCGAGGCCGAGGGGATCGGCTATCTCGCCCCTCGGGCCGCCAACACCGACCCGGACGGGCGCGAGGCGAACCGGCGGGTCGAGGTGGTCTTGATCGAGGAGTGACGCGAGACAAAAAAACGCCCGGGTCGGCATGCGCCAAACCGGGCAGTTCTTGCGTTCCCAAGGATACACACGCGGGGCGCGCAAGGTCGGCAGAAAGCACGGGGCGCCAGGCAGACGCCCCCTGCGGCAGGGGTCACCAGTCGTTCGGACCCTTGTCCTTGAAGGTGTCGACAAGGAAGTCGATGAAGGATCGCACCTTGGGCTGCGTGTAGCGGCCCGGCGGGTAGATCGCGTAGACGCCCTGGATGTCGACGGGCAGATCGGGGATCACATCCTCGACCAGACCGGCCCGTAGCGGATCGGCATAGAGAAAGCTCGGCAGGTAGGCGATGCCAAGCCCGCCGATGGCGGCGTTCAGCAGCGATTGCCCGTCGTTCACCGTCAGCCAGCCGCCGGTGCGCACCTGCCGTTGTTCGCCCGAAGGCGCGGTGATCTTCCAGACGTTGCCATTGGCGTTGTTGGTGTAATGCAAGAGCTTGTGCGCGTTCAGGTCGTCGACCTTCAGCGGCCGGCCGTAGCGCTGGAAATAGGACGGCGCGGCGATCATCCGGCGCTGCGTCTCACACAGCTTGCGGGCGCGCAGGCTGCTGTCCTCCAACTCGCCCACCCGGATCGCCATGTCGAACCCTTCGGAGATCAGCTCCACATACCGGTTGTTGAGGACCATGTTCACCGTCACGTCCGGGAACTTGTGCAGGAACTTCCCCAGGATCGGCGACACATGATTGACGCCGAAATCGGTGGCAATCGACACGCGCAGCGTGCCCGACGGGGCCGATTGCATCGCCGTGACCAGGGCGTCGGCCTCGCCGGCATCGTTCAGGACGCGGCGGGCGCGGTCGTAGTAGGCCAGCCCGATCTCGGTCGGGCTCACGCGGCGGGTGGTGCGGTTGAGCAGGCGCGCACCGAGACGCGCCTCGAGGCTGGAGACATGCTTGGAAACGGCCGATTTGGAGATTCCCATCTTTTTCGCGGCGTCGGTGAAGCCGCCCTGGTCAACGACCATCGCGAAGGCTTCCATTTCCGTCAGTCGATCCATCTTTGTGTCCTGCTCGGTCTTGTGCGACTTGGCGGTTGTGACCGCAAATTGCGGCGCGATTGCGGAGCGGCGCAGGCCAAAGCCGGGTAATTCGGCGGATCGTTCGTGTCATGGCATCAATTTTTCATCGACGCCTTCCGGGAACATGGGCAAGGAAGACGCGGTGCGGCAGGCGCTTTGTGTCTTGCGCGCGAACCGGCTAGCCTGCCCCCGGCAGCTCGCCCCAAGAGGATTCCCACGAGGACACGTTGGCCAGAAAGACCGACACCGAGAGCGCGGTGAAGACCGCGATCCGCGGCGGCGCGCACGGCCGGCGGCGCACGCCGCAACCGTCGCGCCTGCGCCGCCTTGCGCAACGGGTGCGGCGCTGGCTGACGCGGACCGTGGCGTTTGTCGTGCTCGCAACGGTCCTCTGGGTACTGGCCTATGGCGTCGTGCCGGTGCCGACGACGGCCTACATCATCGGGGAAAGCCGGCGCCTGGGCGGGGTGGAGCGCGACTGGGTGCCGATGGACCGGATCTCGATGAACCTGCAACGCGCCGTCGTCGCGGCGGAGGATGCCAATTTCTGCCTGCATTGGGGCTTCGACATGGAGGCGATCCGCATCGCCATCGCCGATGGCGCGCAGCGCGGCGGGTCGACGATCAGCCAGCAGACGGTCAAGAACGCGTTTCTCTGGCACGGCCGCACCTGGGCGCGAAAGGCGCTGGAGGCCGCCATCACCCCGGTGATGGAGCTGTTCTGGCCCAAGTCGCGGGTGCTGGAAGTCTATTTGAACGTGGCAGAGTTCGGCGAGGGCGTGTTCGGGGCGGAGGCCGCGGCGCGCCATCACTTCGGCGTCTCGGCCGCCGACCTGACGCTGCGGCAGGCCGCGCTTCTGGCCGCGGTGCTGCCCAACCCGCAGGAACGGGTGGCCTCTGCCCCGTCATCTTTCGTCGATCGCCGCGCGCGGTCCATTGCCGACGGGGCGGCGACGATCGCCGCCGATGGGCGCGACGACTGCTTTGCGAATTGAAGTTGGCGGGCATTTCGCGCCATAGAGAGGCAGCCCAACAAGATCGAGCACGTCATGGCGCGCCTGTACCACTTCGCCCTTTCCCCCTTCTGCCGCAAGGTCCGGCTGGTCCTGGCCGAGAAGCGGGTGGAGGTGGAGTTGATCGAGGAACGGTACTGGGAACCGTCGACCGAGTTCCTGCGCCGGAACCCGGCCGGCAAGGTGCCGGTGCTCAAGATCGACGGCATGCACCTGACCGAATCCAGCGCGATCTGCGAATACCTCGAGGAAACGCGGCCGGAACCGCCGCTGCTGCCCTCCGACCCCAAGGGCCGGGCCGAGGTGCGGCGGCTGGTGCACTGGTTCGACGACAAGTTCCACCACGAGGTGACCGCGAACCTCGTCTACGAGCGCGTGAACAAGAAGATCATGCGTGGCGGCTATCCCGACGGCAAGGCGGTCAAGACCGGCGCGCAGCAGATCAAGTATCATCTCGACTACATGGCCTGGCTGCTCGATCACCGGCGCTGGCTGGCGGGCGACAAGATGACGCTGGCCGATTTTACCGCCGCCGCGCACCTGTCATGCCTCGACTACATCTCGGACGTGGACTGGAACCGTTCCGACATCGTCAAGGACTGGTATGCCAAGGTGAAGTCGCGCCCCGCCTTCCGGTCGATCCTGGCCGACCAGATCCCCGGCTTCATCCAGCCACCCCATTACGCGAACCTGGACTTTTGAAGGCCCTCAAGGCAGCCCTCCTGACCGAGGCCCGCGCGGCGGGCTTCGCCAAGATGGGTGTGTGCCGGCCCGATGCGATCCCGCAGGCGGCCGCGCGACTGGCCGGTTTCGTCGCCAAGGGACGCCATGGCCAGATGAGCTGGATGGCAGACCGCATGGGCTGGCGCGGCGATCCTGCCGCGCTCTGGCCCGCGGCGCGGTCGGTCATCATGCTGGCCGAGGTCTACACGCCCGACAGCGACCCGCTTGAGGCGATCACGCGGCACAACCGGGGTACGATCAGCGTCTATGCGCAGAACCGGGATTACCATGACCTCGTGAAGAAGCGCCTGAAACGGGTCGGGCGCTGGCTGCTCGAAACCGCAGAACGCGAAACTGCAGGTTCGCGGGACGGAAAACAGCTTTCAGATCCCCCGCAGATCAAGGTCTTCGTCGATACCGCCCCGGTGATGGAAAAGCCGCTGGCCGAGGCGGCGGGGCTGGGCTGGCAGGGCAAGCACACCAACCTTCTGGCGCGCGATCTGGGCAACTGGATCTTCCTTGGCGCGATCTTCACCACGCTCGACCTGCCCCCCGACGCGCCCGGGGGGGACCATTGCGGCAGCTGCACGGCCTGCCTCGACATCTGCCCGACCGATGCGTTTCCGGCGCCCTACCAGCTCGACGCGCGGCGCTGCATTTCCTACCTGACCATCGAGCACAAGGGCCCGGTGGAGCCCGAGCTGCGGGCGAGAATGGGCAACCGCATCTACGGCTGCGACGATTGCCTTGCGATCTGCCCGTGGAACAAGTTCGCCCAAGACGCCACCGAGATCCGCTACGCGGCCCGGCCCGAGCTGGTTTCCCCCCGGCTGGAGGATCTGGCGGCGCTGGACGATGCCGGGTTTCGCGCGATGTTCTCCGGCTCGCCCATCAAGCGGATCGGGCGTGACCGGTTCGTGCGGAACGTGCTCTATGCGATCGGGAATTCGGGGGAAAAGCGGCTGGAACCGGCCGCGCAGAGCCTGACGGATGATCCTGACGCCGCGGTCGCCGATGCCGCGCGCTGGGCAGTGGAGAGACTGCGATGAAGCTGCTGATCTTTGGCTATGGCTACACGGCCCGACACCTCGTGGCCGAGATGACCCCCGCCCCCGGCGCCGTGCGCGTCACCACCCGCAGCGCCGACAAGGCCGCGCGGCTGGCCACCGCGGGGCTCGAGGCGCGGGTGTTTCCAGGCACCGACATGGCGGGCGACTTGGACTGGGCCACCCATGTCCTGATCAGCGCCGGCCCCGAAGACGGGCACGACCCGGTTCTGGCCGAGGCGCGCGACGCCTTCATCCGCCACGCGCAGGGGCTCGTCTGGGTCGGCTATCTGTCGACCACCGGTGTCTACGGAGACCATGGCGGCGGCTGGGTCGATGAGGCCACGCCTCTCGCGCCGACCACGGACCGAGGCCGCGCGCGCGTGGCGGCCGAGGCGGAGTGGATGGGCCTGCACGCGCAGCACGGGCTGCCCGTGCATGTCTTTCGCCTCGCGGGCATCTATGGCCCCGGCCGCGGCCCTTTCGCAAAGGTCCGCGACGGCAGCGCGCGGCGAATCGTGAAGCCCGGTCAGGTGTTTTCCCGCACCCATGTGGAGGATATCGCGCAGGTGCTGACCGCCTCCATGGCACGGCCCGACCCCGGCGCGATCTACAATGTCTGCGACGACGATCCGGCCCCTCCCCAGGATGTGATCGCCCATGCGGCAGAGCTTCTGGGCCTGCCGCCGCCACCCGAAGTGCCGTTCGACACCGCCAGCCTGTCGCCCATGGCCGCCAGTTTCTATGCGGAGTCAAAGCGCGTGGACAACCGCAGGATCAAGGAGGATCTGGGCGTGCGCCTGCGCTATCCCGACTACCGCGCCGGGCTTGCCGCCCTGCTGTTGGCGGAGGACGCGATTTAACCTCTACGCAGACGCCCTGTTTTGCAGTAGGAGGGCGAAAAAATCCCTCCGAACGAGCAGTCCCATGGGCCCCATCACGACCAGGCGTTCCGCCCTGTTTTTTCTGCTGGCGACCACGGCCGTGGTCGGATGCGAGCCGTCGCGGTTCATCGCCTATGACGGCCCCGAGGTGACGCGCATCGTGGTGCACAAATCCGCGCGCCGGATGTACCTGCTGCACCATGACGAGGTGCTGGAAGGCTACGACGTCGAGCTTGGCTTCGCCCCGGAGGGGCACAAGACCACCGAAGGCGACGGGCGCACGCCCGAGGGGCGGTATTTCATCGACCGGCGCAATCCCGACAGTGCCTACTTTCTGTCCATAGGCATCAGCTATCCCAACGAAAACGACCGCGAGCAGGCGCGCGAACGCGGCGTCAGCCCGGGCGGCGACATCTTCATCCACGGCACCACCCGCCCGTTCCGCAGGCAAGATGACTGGACGGTGGGCTGCATCGCGGTCACGAACCGCGAGATGCGGCAGATCTACGCGATGGTGGGCGACGGCACGGTGATCGACATCTACCCCTGATCTAGCGGGCGGGGGCGTTGGCCGGGCCGGACCTGCCGCCATCGCCCACAAGCAGCGCCCACCAGATCTTGCCGTTGTCCTCCTGAAAGAAGGCGACGCCCAGGTCGCGACCGTCGGGGTCGGTGATGACATCGCGGGTATCGGCCCGGGTCATCCAGGCGGCGATGGTTTCCAGCTCGGATTCGTAGGTTTCCGAGATCGTCTCCCCCAGAACCGTGCCGCGATAGCCGGCCCGCTGCGCCCGGTCGATGGGCGACGATCCGTCGGACCCGAAATGCCAGGGCCTGTTTTGCAGCGACATGTCGCGCGCATGCGTGGCGGCGGCGGCGTTCAGTTCGGCGTTCAGCTGCAATGGCGGCGCCCCGGCCGCGCCACGCAGGGAATTGACGCTGTCGAGCATGCGGAACTGGATGCGCGGCGTCGCGTCGGGGTCGATCCGGTAGAGCACCGGAAGGGGCTGCCCGTCAGGCCCGAGCGTCACCCGCGCCTGCGGATCGCCACAGGCCGACAGCGTCAGCAAGCCGGCCGATGCGATTATGAAATGTCTGCGTGTGGTCATGATGCGCATGATTAACGAAAAACTTTTGCGATTCCGTTTACAACTGCGCTGACCGCACGCTGCGACCATTCCACCACATCCGTTGCCAAATCGACTCAGGCGGCGGACCGGGCAGGCGCCCGGTGTGCTATCCTTGAGCTCATTGAGGCAAAATCAAACCGCCCCGCCCACAAGGAGGCAGATATCATGAGCAGCTCGACCCGTGGCGGCATCAGCCGTCGCGTCGTTCTGGGTGGCGTGGCCAGCGGGCTCGCCGCACCGTGCTTCGCCCAGGCAATCCCCGATTCGACCGAGTTCGAGGGTCCGCTCGACCAGGGCGCGCGGCGCAACATCTCGAGCTTTCGGACGCTCGACTGGCAGCCCTACTTCACCAGCACGCGCAACGGCGCGATTCTGGTCGACATCACCTCGCGCGCCCTGCATTTCTGGAGCGAGGATCGCAGAATCTACCGGCTTTACCCCACATCCGTTCCCATGTCCGAAGATCTGACTCGCCGTGGCCGCACCGAAGTGGTGCGCAAGGTCGAAGGCCCGTCATGGCGCCCGACGCCGGCGATGCGGGCGCGCAACCCGGAATGGCCGGAATACGTTCCACCCGGCCCCGACAATCCGCTGGGAACCCACGCGCTCTACCTCAGCTGGGAGTACTACCGAATCCACGGCACCCATGACACGCGCAAGATCGGGCGGCGGTCTTCGAACGGATGCGTCGGCCTCTACAACGAGCATATCGCCGAACTTTTCGGGCATGCGCGGTTGGGCACACAGGTGTTGCTTATTTGACGACAACGCGGCAATGCTCTGTTCAGGACGATTTCCGACGCATTGCAATCGACCAACATTGCTGCTTAAAGAAAGCGTACGAGGTACAGTCTTGGGTGCCCTAACCTTGCGCATAGTGCGCGAAAAGGGGCGTATCTTGGAGGATACAATGAAGAAACTCGCTCTCGCTGCTGCCCTGTCGATCGTCGCCACTGGCGCGTTCGCAGGTGGTTACGTCGAACCGGTCGTCGAGCCGGTCGTCATCGTGGAAGACACGTCTTCCTCGGCTGGCGGCATTCTCGTTCCGATCCTGGCGCTCATCCTGATCGCCGCGGCTGTTGCACACAACTGATCCGACGAAAGTCGACCAGTTCGAAAAAGGCGGTCCTTCGGTGGGCCGCCTTTTTCACGTCTGCGCATGGCTGCAGCGCGCCGTTTGCCGCACGGCACCGCGCTTTCAGCCGGGCAACCCGGCCTCGGCCGCAATCTCGGCCCGCGACTTGCGCGCGCGTTCGGTCGCGGATTTCAGCTGCCCGCAGGCGGCCATGATGTCCTCGCCCCGCGGCGTGCGGATCGGCGAGGCGTATCCGGCCTTGTAGACGATATCGGCAAAGCGTTCGATCCGGTCCCAGTCCGACCGCGCGTAGGGCGCGCCGGGCCATTCGTTGAACGGGATCAGGTTGATCTTGGCCGGGATGCCCGCAATCAGCCTGACAAGGCGGCGGGCATCCTCGTCACTGTCGTTCACGCCCTTCAGCATCACATATTCAAAGGTGATCCGCTCGGAATTGCTGGCCTTGGGGTAGGCCCGCAGCGCCTCGAGCAGCTTGGCGATGTTCCAGCGCTTGTTGATCGGCACCAGCCGGTCGCGCACCTCGTCGGTGGTGGCGTGGAAACTGACCGCCAGCATGCAGCCGATCTCGTCGGCGGCGCGCGCGATCTCGGGCACCACGCCCGAGGTCGACAGGGTGATCCGGCGGCGCGAGAGGCTGATGCCCTCGCCATCCATCGCGATCTTCATCGCATCGCGGACATTGTCGAAATTGTAGAGCGGCTCGCCCATGCCCATCAGCACGAGATTGGAAACCAGCCGCGGGCGCAGGCCCATCCCCTCGCCATGCTCGGGCCATTCGCCCAGATCGTCGCGCGCCAGCATCACCTGGCCGATGATCTCGCCCGCGGTGAGGTTGCGCACCAGTTTCTGCGTGCCGGTGTGACAGAACGAACAGGTCAGGGTACAGCCCACCTGGCTGGAGATGCACAGCGTGCCGCGATCTTCCTCGGGGATGTAGACGACCTCCACCTCGTGGCCGCCGGCGATCCGCACCAGGTACTTGCGCGTGCCGTCTGCCGAAACGTCGCGGCGCACCACCTCGGGGATCTCGATCACGAATCGCTCGGCCAGATCGGCCCGGTAAGCCTTGCCCAGGTTGGTCATCGCGGCGAAGTCGCGCACGCCCCAGAAATAGATCCACTGCCAGATCTGGCCGACCCGCATCTTCGCCTGCTTCTCGGGCGTGCCCGCAGCGATCAGCGCCGCGCGCATTCCCTCGCGCGTCAGGCCGATCAGGTTGATCGGCCCGTCCTGCGGCTTGCGCGGAAGGGTCAGGACATCCTGCGTGATGGGCGCAGAGGCGGTCATGGTGCGATCCTTTGTGGGCAGCGCCACATATAGGCACCCGCTCGCCGAGGCAAAGGGGTTTATCCCGCGCGTGCAGGACGGCGTCAGTTGCCGCAGCGCGTCTCGGCATCCTCGACCGCGGCGGTGAACCCCATCAGCGAGAACGTGTCCTCGGTCTGTGTACCCCGCGCAGATCGCGCCGTCAGCACCGCATCGGCGCCCCGCTTCATCGCGGTGATGATGCGCTGATCATCCTGCGGCGAGGCCGCCCAGGCCATCTGCCCCTCGGTGAACAACTCGAACGCCGCGTCGCCGATCTGCATCGACACCGTCGACCCGTCCGCGAACGGATACCCGCCGGTGAACGACACTTCGCCCAGACGCTCCTGCCCCGGCCAGAAGCTGACGAACATCAGGATCTCGCCGCGGTTCACCGACACGACGCGGCCGTCGCGGGTGTTCACGGTTTCGCGAGGGGTCGAGACCACCCAGCACTGCGTGGGGTCATCCTCGACGAAGACCGACCAATCCGTCGCCGCGTTCACGCGGTTGGTCGATTCCTCCTGCGCCAACGCAAGGCCGGTTGCAGCAGCCAGAAATGTCCCCGCCAGCGCGCCGACAAGCCAGTGTTTCATGTGTTCAGAGCCTCCGCCCTTGTCTGCCTCTGGTCCGCGCCCGGTTTTTGATTCAAGAAGAGGCGGGGCGGCAAACCTTGATACCGATAAGATTAGAGGAAACCGCCGAACAGCAAAAGCCCCGGTGGCGGAAAATCGCCGGGATGTGAAAGGGATGGGAACATGGCTGAGTCGGCGGAACGTCTGGTCGAGGTCTGGCGCGGGAATTTCTGCGAAAGCGCCCACCTCGGGCATGTCGCGGTCTGGCATGCCGACAGCGGCCTGATCTGGGGGCTGGGCGATCCCGACGGCGTGATCCTGCCCCGGTCTTCGTCGAAGATGATCCAGGCGCTGCCGCTGGTCGAAAGCGGCGGCGCCGATGCCCACGGCCTGAGCCAGCAGCAGCTTGCGCTGTCTTGCGCCTCGCACCAGGGCGCCGCGGTGCATACCGATCTGGTGACCCGCTGGCTGGCCGATCTGGGCCTGTCGGAGGCCGATTTCCGCTGCGGCGTGCAATGGCCCGGCGACGAGGCGGCGCGCAACGCGTTGATCTGCGCCCACTGCGGCCCCGACCAGCGGCACAACAACTGTTCCGGCAAGCATTCCGGCTTTCTGACGCTGACCAGGCATCTCAAGGCCGACCCCGAATACATCGACCTTGACCATCCGGTACAGCGCGCCGTGCGCGCCGCGTGGGAGGACGTGACCGACGAGACAACGCCGGGCTACGGCATCGACGGCTGCTCCGCCCCGAATTTTGCAAGCTCGCTCAAGGGGTTCGCGCGCGCCATGGCGATGTTTGCGGCGGCCCGGGAAGGTGCGGATGCCCGCCAGACCGCGATGGTGCGCCTGCGCAACGCGATGATGGCCCACCCACATCTGGTGGCCGGCGAGGGGCGGTCGTGCACACGGCTGATGCGCGTCATGGGCACCCGTGCCGCGATCAAGACCGGGGCCGAGGCGGTGTTCGCCGCGATCATCCCGGAACGGCGCATCGGTGTGGCGCTCAAGATCGCCGATGGCGCCACCCGCGCCTCCGAGGCGGCGATCACGCAGATCCTGGGCGCGCTGGGCGTGCTCGACCCGGCCGATCCGGTGGCGCAGTCCTACACCACCGGCCCGATCCGCAACTGGCGCGGGATCGAGACGGGGCGCTACCGCGTCACCCCGGCGCTGGCGGATTGGCGGCCATGAGCCCCGCGATGCTGTCCGCCAGATCCGGCCGGTGCGCGCGGATCATCCCGTGCAATTCCGCCTTCTTCAGCGGCTTGGTCATGTAGGCGTCGATGCCGGCGGCCAGGATACGCGCCCGGTCGCCCTCCATCGCGTGGGCCGTCATGGCCACGATCGGCACCCGCGTCAGGCCCGCGGCGGCCTCGAGGGCACGAATCACCTTGGCCGCCTCGATCCCGTCCATCTGGGGCATGGAGATGTCGGTGAAGATCAGGTCGGGCGGCGCCCGGCGATAAGCCGCGACGCACAACGCGCCGTTCTCGACCAGCTCCAGCTCCAGATCGACGCCCTTCAACATGGTGCGAAACACCAGCTGGTTGGTCTTGTTGTCCTCGGCCGCAAGCACCCGAAGGCGCGGCGCACGCTCGGTTTTCGAAGTCCGGGCCGGGGGATCACCCGCCTCGGGCAGCAGCGCGGCGCGGAACTGGGCCAGCGGCACGGTCGGATCGACCCGGCGCACGCCGGGCGGCAGATTTGCCGCGGGGCCCGATGGCCCGAGGCACAGGATCGGGCCCGCGAACCCGCGCGCGCGCAACGCCGCGACCGGATCAGTGTCACCGCCGCGCCACGCGGCCAGCAGCACGGCGGCGGGGGCCGGCGGCCCATCCTCGAGGCCAGAAGTCTCGACCAGGGTCGCGCGCAGGCGCATCAGATGCGCGAGGATCGCGTCGGGCAGCATCTGGCCGCCGGTGATCGCCCAGATCGCCGCCCGGTCGGGCGGCAGGGGTTGCACCGGCTGCGCCTGCGCCTCCGGATCGGCTGCCAGCAGCAGCGCGAAGCCGAAGGACGACCCGACACCGGGCTCCGACGCCAGCCAGATCTCGCCCCCCATCAGCGCCACCAGCCGCCGCGTGATGGACAGCCCGAGCCCGGTGCCGTCGAACCGCCGGTTCGCCTGCGATTCGACCTGATTGAATTCGCCGAACACATGCGCCTGCATCTCGGGCGCGATGCCGATGCCCGTATCCTCCACCACCACGCGGATCGGGACGGTATCGGGCGGATGATCGCGCGGTGCGCCGACCACATGCACGGTGACATGGCCCACCTCGGTGAACTTCACCGCGTTGCCGATCAGGTTGGTCAGGATCTGCCGGATGCGCCCCCTGTCCCCGATCATGCGGTCAGGCAGGAAGATGTCGTAGTCGAGCCGCAGGTCCACCGCCTTGCCCTCCAGCCCCGGGCGCATCAGGCGAAAGATCTCCTGGATCATGTGCTGAAGATCGAAGCTTTCGGGGTGCAGGGTCAGCTTTCCGGCGTCGATCTTGGAAAAATCGAGGATGTCGTTGATGATCACCAGCAGCGCCTCGCCCGAATTGCGGATCGTGTCGGCGTAAAGCTGCTGTTCCTCGGTCAGATCCGTATCGCGCAGCAGATCGGCCATCGAGACGACGCCGTTCATCGGGGTGCGGATCTCGTGGCTCATGTTGGCAAGGAAGGCCGATTTCGCCCGCGCCGCCGCCTCGGCCTTGTCGCGGGCGCGTTCGAGCGCACGCTCGCGCCGGATGGTGTCGGTGATGTCGACCGCAAGGCTGACCATGTCGCCTTCGGGGGTGCGCTTGTCGATCAGGCGGATGTAGCCGCCGTTGAACAGGCGGATGTCGATCTGCGGGATGTTCGGCTCGGCCCAGCGCGCGATCATCGCGGCGATCCAGGCATCGGGCGCGGTGCCCTGCAGATCGACCAGCCCTTCCTCCACCGCGATGCGCAGGACCGCCTCGTAGCTCGCGCCCGCCGCGACATCGGCCGCCCCGTCGAAGGCGCCGATCCAGGCCGGGTTGGCCACCACCAGCCGCCAGTCGCGATCGAAGATGGCGAACCCGTCCTCCACCGCGCTCAGCGCGTCCCAAAGCCGCCGCTCGGCGATCACGGCCTTTTCGGTCGCGACCTCCAGCGCCGCCTCGACCCGGCTCGACCGGCCGATCAGCGCCGCATTGGCCTCGCGTTGTTCGATCACGGTGTGCGACAGCGCGTGGGCGTGCTCGGCCAGCTTGCGGTGCGCGGAATACAGTTCCTCCGACCGTTGGGCGAGCAGGCGCTCGGCTTGCAGCCGCCCGCGGCGTTCGCGCGCCAGACGCTCGTCGATCCCCTGAAAGCTCATGCTGGTCCCGCGCCGTCGCCGCCCCTTGCGCGCAAGGTTGCGCGTCAGGGTGAACATGCGGTTAACCCGACTTGCCCACCTGTGCGCAGGGGGGAATCATGGACAGGTCTCCCGGCCGCTGCCAATGTGCGCGCGACATCTTTTTTCGGTATTTTGCGAGGCTCCGATGCGCCTGTTCGTTGCGGCTTTTTCCGCCATCCTGCTCGGGGCGCTGCCGGTTGCGGCGCAGGGCATCATCCCGGATCGCTTCGTGTCGATCACCCGCGACGTCGACTTCCCCGGAAGCGATCTGCGCCCGCTGTTCGATACCACGCTGTCCGCGTGCGAAGCCGCCTGCCGCGCCGACCCCGACTGCGCGGGCTTCACCTACAATGGCCGCAACGGCGCCTGTTTCCCGAAATCCGCGCTGTCCGATCCGGTCGCCTATGACAACGCGTTGTCGGGCGAGGTTTTTCGCGCCGACCCCGCGGTTCTGGCCCGGCTCGACGACCGGCTCGCGGCACTCGGCTTTCTCGACGAGTGGGATCTGACCGCGGCGCGCGACCAGGCGCTGGGCGTTGGCCGGGCCCATTACGCGGGCCAGTTCACGCCCGAGGCGTGGCGCGACGGCGCACTGCGCGAGATCGCCACCGGCAATCGCGATGCCGCGATGCGGATGTTCGGCGCCGCCGTCGCGCGCGGCGATCTGGCAGACGATTGGGCCAGCTACGCAAACGCGCTTCTGGCCATCGAAACCACGAACTTCTCCGCCCGGCGCGAGCGCGAGGCCGAAGCCTTGGCCGCCGCCGTCAACGCCAGCCTGCGCGCCGCGCCGGGGATCGAACTGGCCAATGCCCTGGAAACGCTCGCCATCGCCCTGGAACGCCGCGACCGCGGGCGCGACGCGATCCCGGCGCTGCGTCTTGCCGTGGCCGAGGCGCCGGGCGCCGAACGGGCGGCGGAGCTTGAGCGCATGCTCGACCTCTACGGGTTTCGCATGCTCGAGACGCAGGTCGATCTGGAGACGGATTTCCCCCGCATCTGCGCCGTGTTCTCCGAACCGCTCGCCGCGGGCGGCGTGATCTGGGACGATTACCTGCAGACCACCACCCAGGGCCTCAGCGTCGAGGCGGAGGGCCAGCAGCTGTGCATCTCGGGTGTGTCGCATGGCGCGCGCTACGAATTCACCCTGCGCGCCGGCCTGCCCGCCGCCAGTGGCGAGACCCTGCGCGCCCCGGTGCCGGTGCGCCAGTATGTGCGCGACCGTGCGCCTTCGGTGCGCTTCGCCGGGCGCGCCTATATCCTGCCGGCCAGCGAGGGCGCAGCGCTGCCGCTGGTCGCGGTGAACACCGATCTGGTGGATCTGCGGCTCTATGCAGTGTCCGACCGCAACATCTTGCGGACCCTGCAAGACGAGTATTTCGGCCAGCCCCTGCGCGACTGGCAGTTCGACTCCTTCGCCCGCGAGATGGCCGAGGTGGTCTGGGAAGGTGCGGCCGATGTCGCACAGGAGCAGAACCGCGCCGTCACAACCCGCCTGCCCATGGGCGCGGCGCTGGAGGGGCTGCCGCCCGGGCTCTACGCGCTCGAGGCGCGCGTGGGCGGCGCGGGCGACAGCGGTTCACCTGCCACGCAATGGTTCCTCGTCAGCGATCTCGGCCTGTCGGCCATGACCGGCGAGGATGGCGTGCATGTGATCGTCCGCTCGCTCGCCGATGCCTCGGCGCGCGAGGGCGTTGCCGTTGCGCTCGTCTCGGAATCGAACCGCGTGCTGGACGAGGTCGAAACCGACGCGCAGGGCTATGCCCGCTTCGACGCCGGACTGGCGCGTGGCGAAGGCGCCGCCGCGCCGGCCGTCGTGACGGTGCGCGACGGCGAGACGGATTTCGCCTTCCTCTCGCTCCGCGATACTGAGTTCGATCTCAGCGACCGCGGCGTCGAGGGGCGCGCCCCCGCCGGCGCCATCGACGTGTTCCTGACCACCGACCGCGGCGTCTACCGCGCCGGCGAAACCATCCACGCCACCGCCCTGACCCGCGATGCGACGGCCGGGGCGATCACCGGCCTGCCGCTGACGGCGATCCTGACTCGCGCCGATGGCGTCGAATACAGCCGCCATGTTCTGCAGGACGTCGGCGCGGGCGGCTACGTCGCAACGCTTCCCGTCGGGGCGCAGGTGCCGCGCGGCACATGGCGGCTGGCGCTCCACGCCGACCCGGATGCGCCGGCGCTGGCCACCACCACCGTGCTGGTCGAGGATTTCCTTCCCGAACGGCTCGACCTCGTGCTCGACATGCCCGATGGCCCCTTCGCCCCCGGCGAACGGCCGATGCTGTCGGTGCAGGCCGATTACCTCTTTGGTGCCCCCGCCGCCGACCTCCGGGTCGAGGGGCAGGTGGCGCTTCGCCCGGTGGCGACGCTCGACGCGCACCCCGGTTTCCGCTTCGGACGCCATGACGACCAGCCGCAGCCGGAGTTCGCGAGCCTTCCCGCGCTGACGACCGATGCCGCGGGCGCCGGCACCACGCGGGTTCTGGCCCCGACGCTCACCGGCGCTTCGCAGCCCGCGACCCTGACCGTGACCGCCACGATCACCGAAGGCTCGGGCCGCCCGGTGGAGCGGCGGATCACCCGCGCGGTGCTGCCCGACGCGCCGATGATCGGCATCCGGCCGCTCTTCGACGACATCCTGCCCGAAGGGGCCGAGGCCGGGTTCCAGCTGATCGCGGTGGGCGCCGAGGCGCTGCCGGTACGCTGGACGCTCAACCGCGTCGACCGCCGCTACCAGTGGTACCAGCAAAACGGCAGCTGGGCGTGGGAGCCGGTGACCACCCGCAGCCGCGTCGCCAGCGGCGAGGCCGAGTTGAGCGGCACACCGACGGCGCTGGACCTGCCCGTGGACTGGGGCAGCTACGAGCTGCGCGTCGAGACCGCGGGCGAGGGCTTCGCCCTGTCCTCTGTCGGCTTCGACGCCGGCTGGTACGGTGCGACCAGCGGCACCGACACGCCCGACGTGCTCGAGGTCGCGCTCGATGCCGAAAGCTACGCGCCCGGCGACACCGCCAACCTGCGCATCGTGCCGCGCCAGGGCGGCGTGGCGCTGGTGCAGGTGGTGTCGAACCGTCTGATCGAGTTGCAGGTGGTCGAGCTGGCAGATGAGCCGATGACCGTGCCTCTGACCGTCACCGACGACTGGGGCAGCGGCGCCTACATCACCGCGACGCTGATCCGGCCCCTTTCCGCCGTCTCGGGCCCGGTTCCCGCCCGCTCGCTGGGCCTGGCCCATGCCAGCGTCGCGCCGGGCGAGCGCGCGCTGGATACGACGCTCGACCTGCCCGCCACGGCGGAGCCGCGCGGCCCGCTGGATGTCGCGCTCAGGGTCGAAGGCGCGCAGCCGGGCGAAACCGTGCACGCCACCATTGCCGCGGTGGATCTGGGCATCCTCAACCTCACCGGCTTCGACGCTCCCGATCCGCAAGGCCATTACTTCGGGCAGCGTCGCCTCGGCGTCGCCTTCCGCGATGTCTACGGCCGCCTGATCGACGCCCGCGACGGCGCCGAGGGGCGCATTCGGCAGGGCGGCGATGCGGGCGCGGGTCTGCGCATGCAGGCCCCGCCGCCGACCGAGGACTTGCTGGCCGAATTTTCCGGCCCGCTGACCGTGGGCGACGACGGCCTCGCCCGTGCCACGTTCGACCTGCCCGCCTTCAACGGCACCGTCCGGGTGATGGCCGTGGCGTGGTCGGACACCGGCGTCGGGCAGGCGCAGGGCGACGTTCTGGTGCGCGACCCTGTCGTGGTCACCGCCAGCCTGCCCCGCTTCCTCAGCCCCGGCGACACCGGCCGGATGCTGCTGGACATCACCCATGCCGACGGCCCGACCGGCGAGGTCATGCTCGACATCACCACGACCTCGGGCCTGAGCCTTAACGCGCCCACGGCGCCCGTGACGCTTGGCGCGCAGGAAACCGCGCGGCTCACCATTCCCGTCGCCGCCGGGCAGACGACCGGCGTACAGGAAATCACCGTTTCCGCCACGCTTCCCGATGGCAGCACCCTGACCCGGACCCTGTCCGTGCCGGTGCAGGTCAACGACCCCGAGGTGGCCGAAACCACCCGCCTCACGCTCGCCCCAGGGCAAAGCCTGCCGCTGGATGCAAGCGTCTTTGCCGGGTTCCGCCCCGGAACCGGGCGGGCCACGCTGTCCGCCGGGCCGCTGGCGCGCTTCGATGCCGCCGGGCTGCTGGCGCGGCTCGACGCCTACCCCTGGGGCTGCACCGAACAGGTGACGAGCCAGGCGATGCCGCTGTTGTACCTGTCCTCGGTGGCCGAAGCGCTCGACCTTGGCACAGCCGCCGATCTCGACGCGCGCATCGACGATGCCATCGCCAGCGTGCTGGTGAACCAGTCCGGCAACGGCGGCTTCGGCCTCTGGCGCGCCAATGACGGCGACCTGTGGCTTGACGCCTATGTCACCGATTTCCTCAGCCGCGCGCAGGCCGAGGGGCATGACGTGCCGCAGGTCCCGTTCCGGTCCGCGCTCGACAACCTGGCCAACCGGGTTGCCGGCCACCCGGATTTCGAGCGGGGCGGCGAGGGGCTGGCCTATGCGCTGATGGTTCTGGCCCGCGAAGGGCAGGCCAGCATGGGCGACCTGCGCTACTACGCCGACGTGCGGGCCGACGCCTTCGCGACCCCGCTTGCCCTTGGCCAACTGGGTGCCGCGCTGGCGATGTACGGCGACCAGCCGCGCGCCGACGCGATGTTCCGCGCCGGCCATGACCGCCTGACGGCGCAGCAGGCCGGTGCCGAGCCGCAGGATTGGCGGGTCGATTACGGCACCGTCGCCCGCGACGCCGCCGGGCTGATCGCGCTCGCCGCCGCCTCCGGCTCCGACGTGATCCCCGACGCCGCCGTGCTTTCCACCCCCACCGACGCCGTCTCGACGCAGGAGGCGGTCTGGACGCTGCTGGCCGCCCATGCGCTGATCGACAGCCCGAACGCCGAGGGTCTGAGCCTTGACGGCGCCCCCGTGAACGGCCCGCTGGTGGAGGCGATCCGCGCGGGCGACACCACCACGCGGACGATCACCAACACCGGCAGCCGCGACGAGGTGCTGACGCTGACCCGGTTCGGCATCCCCGAGGGTGCGACCGAGGCCTTCGGCAACCGCTACCGGATCGACCGCACCTACCTGACGATGGATGGCCAGCCCGCCGATCCCGCGACCGTTGCACAGGGCACACGCCTTGTCGCGCTGCTGACCGTGACGCCGCTGGGCGCGCCCGAAGGGCGGCTGATGATCACCGACCCGCTGCCTGCCGGGTTCGAGATCGACAACCCCAACCTGCTGGCCTCGGGCGATATCCGCGCGGTGCAGGGCCTCGACCTCGCCACCTGGGCCGAACACACGGAGTTCCGGCAGGACCGCTTCCTCGCCGCCGTCGATCACCGCGGCGATGACGCGATCCGGCTGGCCTATATCGTGCGCGCCGTCACCCCCGGCGGCTTTCACCACCCCGCCGCCAGCGTGGAGGACATGTACCGCCCGATGTACCGCGCGCAGACCGCCTCGGCCCGCGTCGCCGTGACCGAATGATCCGGCGGATCGCGGGCACAATCGCGATCCTCGCCGCGCTGTTCGTCACCGGCGCGGTGCTTTGGGTCGACGACTGGATCGACGCGACCGAGATTCCGCCGCTTGCGCTGCAGACCGGGGTCGAGGTGCTGGATCGCGACGGCGCGCTGCTCCGCGCCTACACGGTGGAGGATGGGCGCTGGCGCCTGCCCGTCAGCCTCGACGCCGTCGATCCGGGCTTCATCGAGATGCTGATCGCCTATGAGGATCGCCGCTTTCGCGACCACGCCGGCGTCGATCCGCGCGCCTTTGTCCGCGCCGCGTGGCAGGCGGTGATCTCGGGTCGGGTTGTGTCGGGCGGCTCGACCCTGACCATGCAGGTGGCCCGCCTGCTCGAGGCGTCGGGCACCGGCGCCTGGGAGGGCAAGATCCGCCAGATCCGGCTGGCGCTGGCGCTGGAGCGGCAGTTGAGCAAGGACGAGATCCTGACGCTCTACCTGCACCTCGCGCCCTATGGCGGCAACATCGAGGGCATCCGCGCCGCGACGCTGACCTGGTTCGGCATTGAACCCCGCCGCCTCACCGCCGCGCAATCGGCGCTGCTCGTGGCGCTGCCGCAGGCGCCCTCCTCTCGCAGGCCCGACCGCTTTCCCGAGGCTGCACGCCTCGCCCGCAACCGGGTGCTCGACCGCGCCGTGCGCTACACCGATCTGACCGAGGCGCAGGTCGACTGGGCCCGCGACGCGCCAATTCCGACCCTGCGCAGGGATTTTCCGGTTCTCGCCGCGCATCTGGCCGACCGGGCGCTGGCCCAAAGACCGACCCAGGGCAGCCATCGCCTGACCCTCGACGCCGGGCTGCAGGCCCGGATGGAGGCGCTTGCACAGCGCGCCGTCGCCAGCCACGGCGATCGGATGAGCGCCGCGATCATGGTCATGGACCACCGCACCGGCGAGGTGCTCGCCTCGGTCGGATCGGCGGATTACACCGACATGACGCGGCAAGGCTTCGTCGACATGACGCAGGCCATCCGCTCGCCCGGCTCGGCGCTGAAGCCGCTGATCTACGGCCTCGCCTTCGACACCGGGCTGATCCATCCCGAAACCCGGATCGCCGATCGCCCCACCGGCTTCGGCGGCTACCGGCCGCAGAACTTCGACAACGTCTTTCGCGGCGAGGTCAGCGTGGCCGAGGCGTTGCAGACCTCGCTCAACATCCCGGCCGTGGCGCTGCTCGACGCCATGGGTCCGGCGCAGATGCTGTCGGCCATGCGCCGCGCCGGGATGCAGGTGACCCTGCCCGAGGGCGAGGGCAGCGCAGGGCTTGCCATCGCGCTGGGGGGTCTCGGCACGCGGATGGAGGATCTGATGCGGCTCTACGCGGCACTGGCACGCGGCGGCACGGCGGTGTCGCTGCGCTGGCGCGCCGATGACCCGCAGGCCGAGGGGCAGCGCGTGATCGGCCCTGCTGCTAGCTGGTATCTGGGTGACGTGCTGGGCGACGTGCCGCCGCCGCCCACCGCGCCGCGGGTGCGGCTCGCCTACAAGACCGGCACCAGCTACGGCCACCGCGACGCCTGGGCCTTTGGCTATGACGGGCGCCATGTGGTCGGCATCTGGTTGGGCCGCGCCGACGGGGCGGCGGTGCCGGGGGCCTTCGGGGCCGATGTCTCGGCGCCGGTGCTGTTCGACGCCTTCGCGCAATTGGGCGTGCCGATTTCGCCGCGCGGGGCACCGCCACACGGCACCCTGACCGTGGGGTGGAGCGCGCTGCCCGCCCCCCTGCGCCGATTCGGGCCGGAAGCGGACAGGGTCGGCGGGCCCGAGATCGTGTTTCCCCCGGAGGGCGTGGTGCTGGCCTACGACCCGACCCTGCCCGTGGTGGCCCGCGTGGCCGAGGGCGCGCCGCCCTTCACCTGGCTCTGGAACGGCGCGCCGATCGTGACCGGCAGCCGCGACCGCGAGGTGACGCTGGAGGCGCCGGGGACGGGTTTCGGGGCGCTGACGGTGATCGACGCCAGCGGCCGCGCCGCGCGTGTCAGTGTCGAACTGGCACCGTAGGGTGTGCCTTCAGGCGCACCAATCGCCGCGCGGATGACAGGTGCGGCTGGAGGCGCACCCTACATACCCACGGATCAGACCCGCTCGATCGCCAGCGCGATGCCCTGGCCGCCACCGATGCACATGGTGATCAGGGCGCGCTTGCCGCCGATCCGCTCCAGCTCGTAGAGCGCCTTGACCGTGATCAGCGCGCCGGTCGCGCCCACCGGATGCCCCAGCGCGATGGCGCCGCCGTTGGGGTTCACCTTCGCCGCGTCGATGCCCAGCCCGGTGTTCACTGCCAGCGCCTGCGCCGCGAAGGCCTCGTTTGATTCGATCACGTCGAAATCGCCGATGCTCAGGCCCGTCCGCGCCAGCAGGTTTTCCACCGCCGGGATCGGCCCGATTCCCATGACCTCGGGCCGCACGCCGGCATGGGCGTAGCCGATGATCCGCGCGCGCGCCGTCAGCCCCGCCGCTTCTGCCGCGTCGGCCCGCGCCAGCACCAGCGCGGCTGCGCCATCGTTGATGCCGCTCGCGTTGCCCGCCGTGACGCTGCCATCCTTCTGGAACGCCGGCCGCAGCCCCGCCAGCGCCTCGGGCGTCGTCGCCTTGGGGTGTTCGTCGGTGTCGAAGGGAACCATGTCGCGCTTCACCCGCACCTCGACCGGCACGATCTGGTCCTTGAACCGACCTTCCGCGATCGCGCGCGCGGCGCGGGTCTGGCTTTCCATCGCAAAGGCATCCTGCGCCTCGCGGCTGATCCCGTGTTCCGCCGCCACGTTTTCCGCCGTCACGCCCATGTGTCCGGTCCCGAACGGGCAGTGCAGCGCGCCGATCATCATGTCGAGCGCGCGCACATCGCCCATCTTCTGGCCAAACCGCGCTGCGGGCAGGATATGCGGCCCGTTCGACATGCTTTCGGCGCCACCGGCGAGGCCGAACTGCGCGTCGCCCAGCGCCAGAGACTGGATCACCGACACGATGGCCTGCGCGCCCGACCCGCAGAGCCGGTTCACGTTCATCGCCGGAACGCTGTCGGGGATGCCGGCCTCCATCGCCGCGGCGCGGCTCAGGTACATGTCGCGCGGTTCGGTGTTGATCACATGGCCGAAGACCACATGCCCGATCTGCCCGCCCTCGACACCCGCCCGCTCCAGCGCGGCTTTCGCGGCGACCGTGCCCAGCGTGATCGGCGGAACCCCGGCCAGCGCGCCCCCGAAGGTGCCGATGGCGGTGCGTGCGCCCGACAGAATGACGATGTCGTCCATGATCCAGGTCTCCTCCTTGGGTTCCGGCTATTGATGCGTGCCGCGCGCGTTTTGGCCAGAGTGACGTGGCGGTGCGGGCCTGTCCATCAGCGCGTCGAGCCCGGTCAGAAAGGTCGCAGCCTCAGTGCCCAGCCGGGCGAGGATCTCGGCCTGATAGTCCTGCGCCGCCTCGGCAAGTTCGGCCATCATCGCCGCCCCCTTGTCGGTCAGCGCCAGGACCACCAGCCGCCTGTCATGCGCGCTGATCTTCTTGGTGACGATGCCGGCCTCCTCCAGCCGCGTCGCCGCGCGCGAGACCTTGGATTTGTCCATGTCGACGCGGGCGTGGATCTCGCGCACCGAAACCTCGGCATCCTGGCTCAGATGCGCCATCACCCGCCATTCGGCGCGCGAAAGGCCGAAGCGGTCCTGGTAGAACCGCGAGAACTCGCGGCTCAGCCGCCCGGCCACCACCGCGATGCGATAGGGCAGAAAGCCATCCAGCACGAAAGGGTCTGTCATCGGCGCCCCGTCAGGTCGTTGCATGCGCATCGAACCATGGGCAAAAGACCGGCCCGCCGCAACAGGCAGCGGCGGGCCGAAGGCGAAAGGCGCTCAGGCCGCGTCGAACTGAAGCGGGCGCACCTGCTGGAACAGGCCCGTCGCGGTCAGCTTGGCCAGCACATCGGCGGGCGGCTGTTCGTCGAGGTAGAGCAGCGCGATCGCCTCGCCCTCGCGCACCGACCGGCCGAGGGTGAAATTGGCGATGTTCACGCCGTTCTCGCCCAGGGTCTGGCCCAGCGTGCCGATGATGCCCGGCTTGTCCTTGTTGGTGGTATAGAGCATGTGCGCCCCGATCTCGGCGTCGATGTTGATGCCCTTGATCTGGATGAAGCGCGGCTTGCCGTCGGAGAACACCGTGCCCGCGATCGACCGCGTCTTGGCGTCGGTGGTGACGACAAGGCGGATGTAGCCGTCGAACACGCCGGTCTTGTCCTGCGTCGTGGTGCTCAGCTCGATCCCCCGCTCGCGCGCGATGATCGGGGCCGAGACCATGTTCACCTCCGGGTTGGTCGCCTTCATCACGCCCGCAATGGCGGCGCAGTTCAGCGCCTTGAGGTTCATGTCCTTGGCGACGCCGTTGTAGACCACCTCGATCGACTGGATCGCCTCGTCGGTCAGTTGGCCGACGAAGGCGCCCAGATGCTCGGCCAGTTTCAGCCAGGGGCCCATGATCGCGGCCTCGGCCGCCGTGACCGACGGCATGTTGAGCGCGTTGCTCACCGCTCCGGTCAGCAGGTAATCGGCCATCTGCTCGGCCACCTGCAGCGCGACGTTTTCCTGCGCCTCGCTGGTGGCGGCCCCGAGGTGCGGGGTGACGACCACGTTGTCGAGACCGAACAGCGGGTTTTCCGTCGCCGGCTCCTCGGCGAACACGTCGAAGGCGGCGCCCGCGACATGGCCCGCCTTGATCAGCTCGGCCAGGGCCGCCTCGTCGACCAGACCGCCGCGGGCGCAGTTGATGATCCGCACCCCCTTCCTGGTCTTCTTCAGGTTCTCGGCAGACAGGATGTTGGCGGTCTTTTCCGTATAGGGCACATGCAGCGTGATGAAATCGGCGTGCGCCAGCAACTCGCCCAGCTCCACCTTTGTGACGCCGATCTGCTTGGCGCGATCCTCGCTCAGGAACGGGTCGTAGGCGATGACCTTCATCCTGAGCCCCAGCGCGCGGTCGCACACGATCGAGCCGATATTGCCCGCGCCGATCACGCCCAGCGTCTTGCCGGTCAGCTCCACGCCCATGAACCGGGATTTCTCCCACTTTCCGGCGTGGGTGGAGGCGTTGGCCTCCGGGATCTGGCGGGCGACGGCGAACATCATCGCGATGGCGTGTTCCGCCGTCGTGATCGAGTTGCCGAAGGGCGTGTTCATCACGATGATGCCCTTCTTCGACGCCTCGGGGATGTCGACGTTGTCGACCCCGATGCCCGCCCGCCCGATCACCTTGAGCCTGGTCGCGGCGGCGATGATCTTTTCGGTGACCTTCGAGGCGGAGCGGATGGCGAGACCGTCGTACTCGCCGATCACCGACAGGAGCTTGTCGCGGTCCTTGCCGATGGAGGGGTCGAAGGTGACGTCGATGCCGCGGTCGCGGAAGATCTGGACGGCGGCGTCCGACAGCTTGTCGGAGATGAGAACCTTGGGGGCCATGGGTGGCGTCCTTGAATGAAGGGAGTGAGGGCGTGGCCGGGCTGAAGCCCGGCCTACGATGAAAAGGGGGGTAGGCCGGGCTTCAGCCCGGCAATGCGTCACGCCGCCTTGGCCAGCGCGTCGATCTCGACCGAAAACGCCCAGTCGAGCCAGGGCAGCATCGCCTCGATATCCGAGGTCTCCACCGTCGCCCCGCACCAGATGCGCAGACCCGGAGGCGCGTCGCGATAGCCGCCGATGTCCAGGGCCACGCCTTCGGCCTCAAGCCGTTTGGCCACCGCCTTGGCGAAAGCCGCGCCATCGGTGATCCGCGCATCGGTGAACTTGAGGCAGACGCTGGTGTTCGACCGCGTCGCCGGGTCCTGGGCAAGGTTGGCGATCCAGTCCCGCGCATCGCAGAAATCGAAGATCGCCTGCGCATTGCGGTTGGCGCGGTCCATCAGCGCGGGCAGCCCGCCGATGGATTTGCCCCACTCCAGCGCGACAAGGTAATCCTCGACCGCCAGCATCGAGGGCGTGTTGATCGTCTCACCCTGAAAGATGCCCTCGATCAGCTTGCCGCTCTTGGTCATGCGGAAGATCTTGGGCATCGGCCAGGCGGGCGTGTGGCTTTCCAGCCGCTCCACCGCGCGGGGGCTGAGGATCAGCATGCCATGCGCCCCCTCGCCGCCCATCACCTTTTGCCAGCTGAACGTGGTGACATCGAGCTTGTCCCACGGCAGGTCCTGCGCGAAGGCGGCACTGGTCGCGTCGCAGATCGTCAGGCCCTGACGGTCCACCGGGATGGCGTCGCCGTTCGGCAGCCGAACGCCCGAGGTGGTGCCGTTCCAGGTAAAGACCACATCGGTGTCGAAATCGACCTGCGCGAAGTCGACGATCTCGCCATACCCGGCCTTCAGAACCGTCGCATCCAGCTTCAGCTGCTTGACCGCGTCGGTCACCCAGCCCTCGCCGAAGCTTTCCCAGGCGATCATCGTGCAGGGCCGCGCGCCCAGCAGCGACCACATCGCCATTTCCACCGCGCCGGTGTCGGAGGCCGGGACGATGCCGATGCGGTATCCGGCCGGAACGCCGAGGATCTCGCGCGTCATCTCGATCGCGGCCTTGAGCTTGGCCTTGCCGACCGATGCGCGATGCGACCGGCCGAGGGCGGCATCGGACAGCTTGTCGAGCGAAAATACGGGGGGTTTGGCACAGGGGCCAGAAGAAAAACGCGGGTTGGCCGGCCGTGTTGCCGGTTGGTCGAGTGCCATGATCTGATATCCTCTCAGATATTCGCCCCTCGTTGGGGAGGGGTGTCCCACCTGCGCTCATACGGATGCGCCCCCAGGGCGGCAAGACGGAAAATGCGCGCCAAGCGTCGCATTTCGTCGCGGCGGCGCGAGCACGGCCTTGGCCGAACCTCGGCACAGGCACAGGCACAGATTCCTTCGAAGTCAGGGAAAATATCTTGCTCACAGCAGAAGATGCCGATGAAATAGTCCAGCGTGGCTGACCTTTCCCTTGCCGACCCTGCCCCGAAGTTATTAAACTTAAGGGTGAACAGCCGCCCCAGGACACAATCGGTGGGTAAGTGAGAGACAAGATCCAGACCCTGCCCTTCGACCTGACCGACTTTCTGCCGTTCCAGATGTCGGTCATCGCAGGGCGCGCGTTCCAACGCATCATGCAGGCAGCCGACCTTCAGGTGCCCGAATGGCGCATCATGATGGCGCTGCCGGCCCATCAGCCCTGTTCCAGCCAGCACCTGTGCACCCTCACCTCGATGGATGCCGCCCGCGTCAGCCGCGCGCAGCGCCGGCTCGAGGATCTGGAGATGATCTCGGTCGTGCGCGACAGCGAGGACCGGCGCCGCCTCGTGGTGCAGTTGAGCGACAAGGGCACCGCCGAGGTCGCCCGCCTGCGCTACGCCGCGCGCGAGGCCGAGGCGGAGATGCTGGGCGATCTTGGCCCCGAGGATCGCGCCAACCTCAAGACCGCCATCAGCACGCTTTACGACAGGCTCTGATCCAGCAGAATTCGCGTCAACGTGCCATCCGGCGCGGCCAGCCCGTCGATGACGTCGAAATGATGCAGCCCGGGCAGATGCACCGCCTGCGTCCGGGCCCCCAGCCCCCACCAGACATTGGCAAGCAGATCGGTCTGGCGGATGAACTCCGGCCGCTCGTGGCCGCCCACCACGCAACTTACCCGTAGCCCCGTGCGCGGGATCAGCAGCGCCGGGCTTTCGGCCGCCGCCTCGGCCGCGTCCAGCCGCAGCGTGTCGCTCATCTGCGTGCGCAGCAGCGGCCGCAGGTCATGCACGCCCGAAATCGAAACGACATGCGCGATGCGCGCGGCCAGATCCTCTGCCAGCACGCCCTCGCAGCCCATGCGCGCCACCAGATGCCCGCCCGCCGAATGCCCGGTCAGGTGGATCGGCCCCGGCACCCGCGCGGCCGCACATGCGATCGCGGTGGCGACCTCGGCGGTGATGTCGCCGATCCGCGCGTCGGGGGCGAGCGTGTAGCGCACCATCGCCACCGCCTGCCCGCGCGCCAGCGGCCCCGCGGCCAGAAAGCCGAAATCGTCGGGCGAAAACCGCATCCAATAGCCGCCATGAACGATCACCGTCAGACCCTGTGCGGTGGTTTCGGGTCGGTAGAGATCCACCATCTGCCGCGCGCCCGGGCCGTAGCGCAGCACCTCGGGCGCGTTCCGCGCCTGAAGCGCGGCGGTGCGGGCGGGCCACGCGCTCAGGAACCTTTCCGCCCCCGGAATATGGGCGGCATTGGCGTAGGCATCATCCCAGTCGGTGATCATCGCGCGCTCCCGTTTCCCTGGACGCAGCAAGGCGCAAGCGCCGGGCGGATGCAACCGCCCTGCGGCAAATTCGGTTTCGCCCCCCGGGGTGTCGCTTCCGGCCTTGCCGCGGCTGGCGATGTCGGACTAGCCTGAGGGTGCTTCGGTCCGGGCGGTTCCGCCGTCCGGTGAAAAGGGAACGCGGTGAAAATCCGTGACTGCCCCCGCAACTGTAAGCGGCGAGCGAAACCGGCACATGCCACTGGGGCGCAACCCCCGGGAAGGCCCGGTTCCCGCGACGACCCGCGAGTCAGGAGACCTGCCGAAGGGATCACCCTGTCCGGGCGCGGTGGGCGCCCCGGTCAACGGACCTTTCCGTCGTGGTGACGCTTCCGCCGTTCGCGGGAGGGGCACCCGTGTCTTTCCCCGAACATTGTCGTTGAACCACCGGGGCCGCAGGCCGGCCCCCATCGGGGGACCGATCATGAAATACCTGTCCGCCGCGCTGGCCCCAGCGCTGCTGTTTCCGGCCATGGCGCCGGCGCAATCCGTGTTTGAACTGGACGAGATCGTGTTCTCGGCGAACCTCGCCGCGATCGAGGCGGCGCGCAGCGGCGTCACTGTCGAAGTCATCACCGAGGAAGACCTGTCCGCGGCAGGCGACCTGCAGATTTCCGACTATCTCGCGCGATTGCCCGGCCTGACGGTCACCCGCGACGGGCCGGTGGGGCAGAACAGCTTTCCGCGCATCCGGGGGCTCGACGGGCGCTACATCGCCGTCAGGATCAACGGCATCGACGTCAACGACCCTTCGCTCATCCAGAACCAGACGAACTTCGGCGGCCTGACAACCGCCAACGTCAGCCGGATCGAGGTTCTCTACGGGTCGCAATCCGCGCTCTACGGGTCCGAGGCGGTGGCAGGTGTCATCGACATCCGCACCACCCGGATTCCTGACGAGATCGGGACGGAAACACGCTGGTCGCTCGAGGCCGGGAGCTACCAAACCGTACAGGGAAGCCTCTCCTACGGGGTGCGCGGCGAACGCGGCGGCCTGGCCCTGTCCCTGTCTCGACTGGTGACCGACGGGTTTTCCGCGGCCGAGGAAAATGATGGCAACACCGAAGACGATGGCCACCGTGGCACGACTGTGGGCCTATCCGGCGAATATGCCGTGACGGATGCGGTGACCCTCGGGTTCGATGCCTTCTGGCAAGATACCTTCACCGAATTCGATGGCGGTTCAGGGCCGGGCGGCGACGGACCGCAGACCCAGGATGTAACCCAGTACGGTGCGCGTGTTTTCGCCCAGATCGACGGCGGCGCGCTGGATCACGAGATCAGCATGTCCGCGTTCGAGACCGATCGCTTCTTCCCGCTGGGTTTCACCCAGCGTTTCACCGGAGAACGGACCGAGCTGCGCTACCTCGGCACATATGGGTTCGGGTCGGACAGTGTCCTTTCCTTCGGGGTGGAGCGGACGGAGGAACGCTTCCGCGCCGATGCGGAGCGCGGGCAGATCTGGGTGAACTCGGGCTTTGTCGATCTGGCCTGGTCCGTCACGCCGAACCTCGATGTCAGCCTGTCGGGCCGTATCGACGAGCATTCGCGATTCGGCAGCCAGCCCACCTTGCGCGCGGCAGTGGCATGGCGCCCTGATGCAGACACCATCCTCCGGGCCAGCGTCGGGCAGGGGAGCCGCGCCCCGTCCCTGTTCGAACTTTTCAGCGCCTTCGGCGACCCGACCCTGCAGCCCGAGGAGAGCCTGAGCTTCGAGCTGGGTGCAGAACGGGATTTCGGCGCGCTTACGGTCGGGGCGACACTGTTCTGGATCGAGGTCGACGATCTGATCGCCTTCGATGGTGGAGCGGTGGCGTGCGGATCGGGCTTTGGCTGCTACAACCAGGTGCCAGGAGAGACCACGACGCGCGGGATAGAACTGTCGGCCGACTACGACCTCTCCGATCGTCTGTCAGCCTTCGGCACCTACACCTACACCGATACGGAAACTGCATCTGGCGGGCGCCTGCCCCGGGTTCCACGGCACCACTACAGCCTGGGCCTTTCGGGCGAGATCGCGGATCGCACGCGGCTCGACATTGTCGGCATGGGCGCCATCGACACGGCAGTCTCGGCCTTTGCGCCGAACCCGTTGGAGGACTACTTTGTCGTCAACGCTGCACTTGGCTACGAGGTGGCAAGCGGCGTCGAAGCCTACCTGAGGGTCGAAAACCTTTTCGATACCGAGTACCAGACCTCGCCCGGCTACGGCACCTCCGACAGGGCCTTCTACGTCGGCCTCCGGTCGCGGTTCTGATGCTTCCCCTGCGCGCCCTTGCCTGCGTCCTCGCCCTTGCGGCGGGGCCTTCGGGCGCGCAGGACGCCCCCCAACGCGTCGTCTCCATGAACCTCTGCACCGACCAGTTCGCCCTGTTGCTCGCCTCGCCGGGGCAGCTGGTGTCGGTCAGCTACGTCTCCGCCGATCCGGTGACCTCGCCGATGGCGGAGGAGGCCGCGCGCCATCCGCTCAACCATGGCAGCGCGGAGCAGATCTACCTGATGGCGCCCGACCTCGTGCTGGCCCATCCCTGGACCGACCCCACCGCCATCGCGCTGCTGCGGCGGCTGGGGATCGAGGTGGTGCAGGTGGCGGGGGTGCAATCGCTGGCCGACATCCCCGACCGGCTCAGGACGGTCGGCGCCCTGTTGGGGCGGGAGGAGGCGGCACAGGCTCTGATCCGCCGGTTCGAGACCAATCTGGCGGCGCTGTCCGCGCCCGATACGGGGCCGCGCGCCGCGTTCTACGGCGCGAATGGCTACACCATGGGCGAGGGATCGCTATCGCACGAGATCCTGACCCGCGCCGGTTTTCGCAACATTGCGGCAGAACTCGCGCGCAGCGACACCGGGCAGATCGCGCTCGAGCTTCTGGTGATGGCGGCCCCCGACCTGATCCTGCGCAGCCAGCCATACCCCGGCGCCTCGCAGGCGGAAGCGATCCTGGATCATCCCGCGCTCGAGGCGTTGGTCGCCGCCGGCGCCGGGCTGGAGACCACGCCGGATTGGGCCTGCGGCACGCCCCATGTCGTCGAAGCGCTGCGCGATCTGGTCGCGGTCCGGGCCGGGATGGAGGGGGCGCCATGACCCGCCTGCTGTTCCCGGGCCTGACGGTCGCGGTGACGCTGCTGTTCGCGGTGTCGATGCTGACCGGCCCGGCGGGCTTTGGCCTGCGCGAAAGCCTGTCGGCGCTGGTCAGCGGACAGGGCGAAGCCGTGACACTCGTGATGCGCGAAATCCGGCTGCCGCGTGCGATCCTCGCCATGATGATCGGCGCGAGCCTGGGCCTCTCCGGCGCGGCGCTGCAGGGCTACCTGCGCAATCCCCTGGCGGAACCGGGTCTGATCGGCGTGTCAGGGTCTGCCGCACTGGGCGCCGTGATCGCGCTGCAGACCGGCTTTGCAGCCAGTTTTGCGCTGGCCCTGCCGTTGACGGCCCTCGCCGGCGCGGTGATCGCCGTGCTGTTGATCCTGGCGCTGGCGGGGCCCCACGGCGGGTCGCTGACGCTGATCCTTGCGGGCATCGCCATTTCGGCGCTCGCGGGCGCGCTGACCACGCTGGCGTTGAACCTGTCGCCCAATCCCTTTGCCACGGCCGAGATCGTGTTCTGGATGATGGGCTCGCTCGCCGACCGCTCCTTTTCCCATGTCTGGCTCGCCGCGCCGTTCATGGCGCTTGGCTGGGCGCTGCTCTTGCCGCTGGGGCGTGGCCTCGATGCGCTGACCCTGGGCGAGGATGCCGCCGCCGCCATGGGCATCCGCCTGTCGCGGATGCGGCTGCAACTGGTCCTGGGCGTCGCCGCCTGCGTCGGTGCTGCCACTGCAGTTGCCGGGGCCATCGGCTTCGTCGGCCTCGTCGTGCCGCATCTGCTGCGGCCCCTGGTGGGCGCGCGCCCCTCGATCCTGCTGCCCGCCTCCGCGCTGGGCGGGGCGGTCATGGTCCTTCTGGCCGACATCGCCGTGCGGGTGGTGCTGCCGGAACGCGACCTGAAGCTTGGCGTCCTGATGGCCATCGTCGGCGCACCGCTGTTCCTGCACCTGATCTACAAGACGCGGAGGTCGCTGTGAGCCTGCTGTCGCTCGACCGCCTGACCGTCCACCGCGGCACCTGCCCGGTCGTCGATACCGCGACGTTGCGGATCGAAGCGGGCGAGCTGGTGGGCCTGATCGGCCCCAACGGGGCCGGAAAGACCACGCTGATGCGCGGCGCGCTGGGGTTGTTGCCGCATACCGGCTCATCTTCGCTCACCGCGATGACGCCGCGCGCCCGCGCAGGTCACGCCGCATGGTTGCCACAGGCGCGCGAGATCGCCTGGCCCGTCGCGGTGGAAACGCTCGTCACGCTCGGCCGCACGCCGCACCTGGCAGCCGGCCAGCGCCCCGGCGCGGCCGACCGCGCCGCCGTTGCGCGGGCGCTGGCCACCATGGATCTGAGCGGGTTCGAGCGGCGCGCGGCCACGGAATTGTCGGGCGGCGAACAGGCGCGTGTCCTGATCGCGCGCGCCTTGGCGCAGGACACGCCCCTGATCCTCGCCGACGAGCCGATCGCGGGCCTCGACCCCGGGCACCAGATCGCCACGATGGCCGCCTTTGCGCGGCTGGCGCGCGGCGGCAAGGCGCTGCTCGTCTCGATGCACGATCTTGGCCTTGCGGCGCGGCACTGCACCCGGCTGATCCTGATGCACCGCGGGCGCATCCACGCCGACGGCCCGCCCGAGGCGGTGCTGACCGAGGCCAACCTCGCGCAGGTCTTCGGCATCTCCGCCCATTTGACGCGCGGGCCGCAGGGCGTCATCTTCCAGCCGCTCGAGGTGCTGACATGATCGACCTGCCCGACATTCTGACCCGTGGCGGCCCCGTGGTCTGGGCCATCGGCGCGGTATCGGTGCTGACGCTGGCATTGATCTTGTGGAAGCTCTACCGCCTGTCGGCGCTGGGCGCCTGGTCGGGCGGGCGCGCCACGGGCGAGGCCATTGCCCTGTGGCAGCGGGGCGACCATGACAGCGCCCTGTCGCGCCTCGCGCCGCGACGGTCCGTCCGCGCCCGGCTGGCTCATGCCGCGATGATTGCCCATCGCGACGCTGGCTTGAGCGATCACGCCGCGCGCGAAGACACCACGCGCATCGCCCGCGCCCTTCTGGCCGAACTGCGTGCCGGGCTGCGTCCGCTCGACCTGATCGTGACGATCGCGCCCCTGTTGGGCCTGCTCGGCACGGTTCTGGGCATGATCGCCGCATTCCAGGCCTTGCAGGAAGCCGGGGTTCAATCCGACCCCGCCACGCTCGCCGGCGGGATCTGGGAGGCGCTTTTGACCACCGCCGCCGGCATGGCCGTGGCAATCCCGGCCTCCATGGCGCTGACCTGGTTCGACAGCATCGCCGACAGGCTTCAGGCCGAGATGGAGGATGACGCCACGCGCATCTTCACCCGCGGGGGCGCGCGCGGATGAGCTTTCGCTTCTCGACACCCCCGCCGCGCCGCCGGCCCAGCCTGACGCCGATGATCGACGTGGTGTTCCTGCTGCTGGT
>Ga0008835_100376_pt1 | contig 46086 bp, 36 predicted proteins | sample HotLakConsoUCCRE_FD_62215 | JGI IMG/M metagenome (GOLD analysis project Ga0008835, IMG submission 62215) | Hypersaline microbial mat communities from Hot Lake, Washington, USA - Hot Lake Consortium UCC-RE (Hybrid Assembly) ... | reverse complement strand
TTATTAGAGCAGCCCCGAGAGGCCGCCCTAACCGAGCTGGATCAAGTCCGCTCTTGATTTGTTTTCCTAATAGTAAATTTAATAAAAAATCATTTGGTTTTCAACACAGAATCTCTGGCAGGGAATACCACAACATGCTAAGGGCCAAAAACTTGGCATTCTATAGCCTAAATCCGCCAGAGGCGGCAGTAGTTTCCGCCAGCCGGAGGCAGGCGGAATTATTTATGTCTTGTAAATATCTTTTCTATGTCCTAAAGCAATAACTGTAATAGTTAAAATATTGTCATTAACTTCATAGATTATTCTATAATCACCTTTTCTGATTCTGAATGCATCTCTACCTTTTAGTTTTATATGTCCTTGTGGTCTTGGGTTTTGGGCTAGAGAAAGAATGGCTTTTATAAGAAGATCTGAAATTTGATCAGGTAATTTGTTTAATTTTTTTTGAGCAGTTTTGGATATGATGATTTTGTACTCATCCAATTATTTTACTTTTCTAGATTTTAGAAAATCATCAAAAGATGTATATTCTTCCTTATTTGACTTGACTTTGTCATACAGCTTAATGTCTTCTAATTCTTCAAGCTCTTCCATTAATTTTTCGTATTCAGCTATTGGAAGGATGATTGCTTGTTTTTGACCCTTATCATCTGTTATAAATTGAGTTTTCATAAATCCACTTTCTTTAATTCTAAACAGAAATCAATATACAAAGATTTCATTTAATCAAAATATCTGCAACTATCGCCAGCATCTTGCTGGTGATCATTACTGGGTGCCTCCGGCACGGAATACAACAGCTTGCTTTTAGGAACAAAAGGGACATTTTATAGCTAAAACCCGCCTGAGACGGCAGTAGTTTCCACTAGCCAGAGGCTAGCGGAAGCATACATCTTCAAATATTAGCACAAATTCTTCAAACTTTCTTCTAAAGTTTTAATTTTAGCCTCAGCATCCGCTTGTTTTTTCTTTTCCATTTCCACTACTTGAGCAGGAGCATTGCTTATGAAACGCTCATTTTCCAATTTCTTTTTTACGCTATTTAAAAAGCCTTTAGTGTAATCCAATTCTTTTTGGATTTCCTCTTTTTCTTTTTCTACATCTATTGTGCCTTCCATTGGAATGAAGCACTCGTCAGAACCAATGAAAAAGCTTACCGCTTGATCGATTTTATCATTGGTAAATGCTAATTCATCAATATTCGCCAATTTATCTATCACAGAAATATATTCCTGATAAATCATTTCACTATTAGTTCTCACATGCAGTTTTAGAGATTCTTTTGGTGAAATCCCTTTGGCTGCCCTGATATTTCTTATTTGTGAAACCAACTCAAAAGCCACTTTCGCATCATGTAAAATGGCTTTGTCATAATCTTTCTCAATTGGCCAATGATTTACGATAACACAGTCTTTATCCTCTCTTTCAGTGATCTGATGCCAGATTTCTTCTGTTAGGAATGGCATAAATGGATGTAGAATAGTTAAAATATCTTCAAAGAAGTTGATTGTAGCTTCGTAAGTTTCCTTATCGATGGCTTCTCCATAAGGCGGTTTTACCAATTCTAGATAATAAGAGCAGAAATCATCCCAAATCAATTTGTAGGTGGTCATTAAAGCATCAGAAATCCTGAACTTGCTAAAATGATCATTGATTTCTCTTAAATTATCTTGGAAACGGGCTTCGAACCAATCGCGCGCTTTCATGGCCTCAATTGGAGTGTCCTTTTCTTTTACTTGCAGTCCTTCTACCAATCGATATGCATTCCAGATTTTATTACCAAAATTCCAGCCTTGCTCGCAAAGTTTTTCTTCGAATAATAAATCATTTCCGGCCGCAGCAGATAGTAATAACCCAACTCGAACGCCATCCGCACCATGCTTATCAATTAAGGCTAATGCATCAGGAGAATTACCCAATTGTTTGGACATCTTTCTTCCTTTATCATCTCGAACGATTCCTGTCAGATACACATTTTTAAAAGGAAGCTCTCCCTTAAACTCATATCCGGCTATGATCATTCTGGCTACCCAGAAGAAAAGAATATCGGGCCCTGTTACCAAATCATTGGTAGGGTAGTAGTATTTGAAATCCTCATTATCAGGATTTTTGAATCCATCAAAAACAGAAATTGGCCACAACCATGAGCTGAACCAAGTATCCAATACATCTTCATCTTGCTTTAAATCCCCTGCTTTTAAGTTTTGATTGCCTGTTTTTTCTTTAGCTAAAGCCAAAGCTTCTTCTTCATTTTGTGCCACCACAAAATCTCCATCAGGAAGGAAGTAAGCCGGAATTCTTTGTCCCCACCACAACTGACGGGAAATACACCAATCCCTCACATTTTCCATCCAATGTTTATAGGTATTTTTGAATTTCGGTGGAATCAGCTTGATGTTATCATTCATCACGTTTTCATAAGCTGGCTTCACCAATTCCTCCATTTTCACAAACCATTGTGTAGAAAGTTTAGGCTCAATAACAGCATCCGTTCTTTCAGAATGTCCCACATTATTGATATAATCTTCTTCTTTCTCTAATTGGTCTATTTCTTTTAGAAGTTTTGCGATTTTCTTCCTGGCTACAAATCGGTCTTCGCCTACCAAAATCTGTGCTTTTTCGTTCAGTTTTCCATTATCAGCAATAATGTCAATCACTTCCAAATTATGACGTAAACCAATTTCATGGTCATTGATGTCGTGAGCAGGAGTCACTTTTAAGCAACCGGTACCAAAATCCATATCCACATAATCATCCTCAATAATCGGAATGGCTTTATCAATTAATGGAATAATGGCTTTTTTACCTTTCAGGTGCTTAAATCGCTCATCATTAGGATTAATACAAATAGCCGAATCCGCCATAATGGTTTCAGGTCTAGTGGTAGCAATTACTAAATGTTCATCACTTCCTTCAATTTTATATCTGATGTGATACATCTTCCCTTGAACCTCCTTGAAATTCACTTCATCATCAGCCAAAGCAGTTTTTCCTTCGGGATCCCAGTTGACCATTCGGGTACCTCTGTAGATATAGCCCTTTTTATAAAGATCCACGAAAACCTCTATCACGGCAGCGGACATATCCTCTTCCATGGTGAATCGCTCTCTGTCCCAATCGCATGAAGCCCCTAATTTTTTAAGCTGCTGTAAAATGATCCCGCCATATTTTTCTTTCCATTCCCAGGCATGCTTCATGAATTCGTCACGGCTCAAGTCATTTTTATTAATGCCTTTTTCCTTTAGCATGTTCACCACCTTGGCTTCGGTAGCAATGGAGGCATGATCCATTCCCGGCACCCAGCAAGCTTCTTTGCCTTGCATTCTGGCTTTGCGGATTAATACATCCTGTATGGTATTGTTCATCATATGCCCCATGTGCAGGACTCCAGTTACATTGGGAGGAGGGATTACGATGGTATAAGGCTCCTTTTTTGGATCGGGCTTGGAAGCGAAAAACTTCTGCTCCATCCAATGTTTGTACCATTTATCTTCAATATCCGAAGGATTGTATTTTGTTGCCAGTGACATATATGTGATTAAAATTTATTCAAAATGATATTTGCTCGCAAAATTAAGTAATTCAAGGCTTTTTATTGTAGCAATAAGAAATAAAAAAGCTGAAACTAACCACAAAAAGGAAAAGGGTTTCAGCTAAAGCTGAAGATTATTAACCACAAAGGCACCAAGAAACACAAAGCTATTCAGCTAAAGCTGAAGATTATTAACCACAAAGCCACTGAGTAACAAAGTTTACACAAAGAATAATTAATGTTAGAATTCCAAGATTATGATCTATTTAAAGTCAACTTAAGTTTTTACTTTGTGTCTTCGTGCCTTTGTGGTTAAATCGGCTGTTATTTAGTTGGAAGTAATTCTGTTCGAACCTCCCCGAAACCAATTCTCACGCCATTTTTTTCTCCATGACCACGCATGATGACCGTATCATGATCGTTGATGAATTTTCTTTCTGTTCCATCCGGCATTTGAATGGGTTTTGTTCCTTTCCAGCTTAATTCCAGCATTGAGCCATAAGCAGAAGGGTCATTTCCGCTGATTGTACCAGAGGCATAAACATCTCCAGTATTGATGTTACAGCCGTTGACTGTGTGATGAGCTAATTGCTGCACCACATTCCAGTACATATATTTGAAATTGGAATTGGTCACCACTTTTTCCTCAGAATCTTTTGGCTGAATACCCACTTGCAAATCGATATCAAAATGGTAATCACCGGCAAATTTCAGATAAGGCAATACTTCAGGTTCTTGCTCTGGTCCTGGAATTCTGAAAGGCTCTAAAGCTTCCATGGTCACAATCCATGGAGACATAGAGGAACCAAAATTCTTGGCTAAAAATGGACCTAATGGCACATACTCCCACTTTTGAATATCTCTTGCCGACCAATCATTGAAAAGGGTGAAACCGAAGATATAGTTTTCAGCTTCTTTAGTTGGAATGGCATCTCCTAAGGTATTTCCACCACAAGTGATAAAAGCCATTTCCAACTCAAAATCTACCAATTTGGCTGGGCCAAAGTCAGGATTTTTCGCATCAGGTGCTATGGTTTGTCCTTTTGGTCGGTGTAAAGGAGTTCCAGAAATCACTATTGAGGAAGCTCTTCCGTGATAACCTACAGGAATATGTTTCCAGTTGGGCAATAAAGCATTATCAGGATCACGGAACATAGTGCCTACATTGGTGGCATGTGATTCTGAAGAGTAAAAATCTGTATAATCGCCTACTCGAATTGGCAAATGCATAGTAGCATCCTTCTGTGGAATTAAAGCATGTTCTTTTAATTGATCATTGCCTTGAAGTTCTTGATTATCATGCTGTAAAAGTTCAGATATTCTTTCTCTTACCGGAACAGTAACTTCTTTGCCTAAATCCATAAAGTCATTCAAAACCGGGTGGTCAAAAATTCTATCTGGTAAATTCAATTCATTGAATAATTGAGCAGATTGAATTTCAGTTAAATCCAAAATATAATCGCCAATGGCTACTCCTGCTCGTGGCGATTTCTTAGGGGTAGAAAAAATACCATAAGGAAGGTTCTGGATTGGGAAATCTGAATTTTGTGGTATTTCTACCCAGCTTTTAAGTCCTGGATTGTTGGCTTTATAGGTCATATTAAAAAGTCGTTTTTTAGTCTCTTAAATTTAGGAAGTGCTAATATCTGAAAATTTGTTGAAAGGGGAAAAGGTTGAGCCGGATGTTGGGTGATGGATGATGGATGGATTGCCCAAAGTTGGAAGTTTGAAGTTAAGGTGTGATGAGGGATGTTGGGCGTGGGATGTGCATCGTGCGGCAAGCCATGTCAGTACCGAAGGTCGGACATCGGAGCGTTGGGAGCGGGAATTTAAGTTGGGAGTTGGATACTTAGGTCAGTACCGAAGGTCAGACCGGAATTAGAAGTAACTGAAAAAAATTGAAATATATTGAAATTATATTTTAGAGCAGATCGATTTGAAATTTTGAATTTTCACCTTAGGATTGGAAAAGAAAAAAGCCCGATTTTCACCGGGCTCTATTATCTACAAGTTCTCTAACCACCATTTGGTCATCATTCTGAATAGATGCGGTCTGGCACCTTGTTCACCTATGCCGTGGGTTCTGTCAGGATAGTAGAACAAATCAAATTGCTTTCCTGCTTCAAGCAATGCATCTTGATAAACAATAGTGTGTTGCACATGCACATTATCATCTCCTGTTCCGTGGATAATCAAATAGGGATCTTCCAATTTATCAATCTTGCTTAATGGTGAATTATCATCATAGCCATCTGCATTGTTTTGAGGTAAGTCCATATATCGCTCAGTATAAATGGTATCATAATAACGCCAGTTGGAAACCATAGCCACAGAAACTGCAGCATTGAAAACATCTGCACCATCCAAAATGGCATTTCCTGCCATATATCCACCGTAAGACCAGCCCCAAATACCAATTCTTTCAGCATCCACATAATCCAGACTTCCCAGGTATTTACCGGTTTCAATCATATCTAGGGTTTCGAATTTACCTAATTGTCTATAAGTCATTTTCTTGAAAGCTTCTCCTCTTCCACCAGTTCCTCTTGGATCAACTACTGCAATTATATAGCCTTTTTGTGTCATCATTTGATGCCAGTCGAATTGACTTCCACCCCATGCATTTCGCACTTGTTGACTGCCTGGTCCGCTGTATTGATATACAATAACCGGATATTCCTTTGACTCATCAAGGTCATCAGGTTTTAAGAAATAGCCGTTTAGTGCAGTCCCATCTTCTATAGAAAATTGAAAATATTCTTTTTCTACGAAGCCAAACTCTTCTGTAATGGATTTATAATTCGCATTATCCTTTAATACGGTTAATTCCTGATTTCCTTTAGTTTTTACTAAAGACACTTTATTGGGAGTAGTTGGATTACTATAATATTTCAAATAATATTGAAAGTCATTACTCATATTGATACGGCTTACACCCATACTTTCGCTTAATTGTTTCTTGCCTTTACCATTCATTTTGATTTCAAAAAAAGTTCTATCTAATGCAGAAGTTTCCGTGCTGATATAATAGATTTTATTGGCCTTTTGGTCAATTGCTGCTATACTAACCACTTCCCAGTCACCTTTGGTAATTTGTCTGACTAATTTACCATCTATTGTATAAAGGTACAGATGCTTAAAGCCATCCTTTTCGCTTGAATGGATAAAATACTTCCCATCATCGGTGTAAGTTAAATCATCGCAATAATTCAATGCTACATAAGTGTCTGATTCCTCCTTTAAAACTACTTTACTTTCACCTGTAGTAGCATTAGCATGTAAAATCTCCAGAATATTCTGCCTTCTATTCATTCTGATAATGCTCAAAAGGTTGGAGTCTTTAGTCCATTGAACACGTGGGATGTATTGGTCTTTTTCATCACCAATATCCATTTTTACGCTTTCTACAGAAGCTAAATCATAAACAGAAATCCATACATGGGAATTTTCTTCTCCTGCTTTAGGGTATTTATACACATAATTTTCAGGATATAACTCACCATCATTCCATTTTTGTAAAGTATATTCCTTAACATGGCTTTCGTCCATTGTATAAAAAGCTAACTTTTTACTGTCTGGTGACCAGTAAAAAGTTTTAGTAACGTAAAATTCTTCTTCATACACCCAATCAGATCCACCATTAATGATTTCATTGATTTTACCATCTGAAGTGACTTGAGTTGTATTTCCTGATTCTAAATCAAAGATGTAGATATTGTTTTCATACACATAAGCCACCTTTTTAGCATCTGGTGAAAAAGTTGCAAACATCTGAGGGTTATCAGATAAAGGCTTTAGACTTTCATCTTCTAAATTATAAACATAATACTGAGCGGTAAACGACCTTCTGTAAATATAATTCACTTCAGTTGCTAGCAATAATTTCTTTTCATCTTTGCTAAATGAGTAACTTTTGATATTTAATTTGGGATCAAGTTTATCTCCATTTACTAAGGTCTCCACAACCTTTCCATTCTCCACATCAATTTTCTGGACTTTATTGTCATCCAAAGCGGAATAGTACTTTCCATCATTCATCCAATTCACATTATAAACGGATTCTTGTCTGAAAGTACCTTTCTCATAAATGTCGGAAACGGTAATTTCTTTTTGAGCGAAAACAATGCTCGTACTAATAAAACAAAGTATAAATATTAGGTTTTTCATATTTTAGAAATTGATTCAAAATCAAAATTAGAAAGCTTTTTGCAAATGAAAAGGATGAAATGGATTTAGTGGGTAGAGGAGAGGTTGAGTGGTAGTAATTAGGTCGGCAGGTTATCGAGTTGGCTTGTTGACAAGTTGCTGATGTACTTTTTCGATTTGCAGAAGTTTCAATATGCTGATTTTTGATTTATAAATCTAGTATTCGTCTTGATAACAATAGTTCCGTGCGTCATTCCCACGAAGGTGGGAATCTTTTGGTTTAAATCTCCGATTTAAATATGTAAGGTTATTGATAGGCTATTTTTTATTGAACTTAATTTAAGTAATGATGCAATGAACAAATTATCTGTAGGAACCTTTCTTCTAAAGATCAAATTTTAGTCACTTTTTACCCAAACAAATAGGCAAATCATTAGATTTGTGATTTAAGCCCTAGCATCAAAAATGGATAAAAAGATAGCCGAACAGAAAATTCAAGAGTTAAGCGAAAAGCTTCATTATTATAATTATAAATATTATCAGGAAAGTGTTTCTGAAATATCTGATTATGAGTTTGATATGATGTTGAAAGAACTCATGGATTTGGAAGCGCAATATCCAGATTTGAAAACTGAGGATTCTCCTAGTCAAAGAGTGGGCGGAGATATTACCAAAAATTTTGAGACGGTTGAGCATAAAATCCCTATGCTTTCTTTAGGCAATACCTATTCTAAAGAAGAATTAGATGATTTCGATGGAAGGGTAAAAAGAGGCTTGGGAGAGGAAGGGTATGAATATTTCTGCGAATTGAAATTCGATGGAGTAGCCATCAGTTTGCATTATGAAAATGGTAAATTGATTCGAGGCGTAACCCGTGGCGATGGTAGCAAAGGAGATGATATTACTAAAAACGCTAAAACCATCCGATCTATTCCTTTAAAGGTTAGGGGAAATGAATTCCCCGAATATTTTGAAGCGAGAGGTGAAGTCTTTTTACCAAGAGAAGCTTTCAATGAAATTAATAGAGAAAGAGAGGAGAATGGAGAAGCTTTATTGGCAAACCCAAGAAATGCGGCTTCTGGTACATTAAAAATGCAGGATTCAGCTATAGTGGCCAAAAGAAAATTGGATTGCTATTTATATTCTTATGCTGGAGAAGATTTACCAATAGATTCTCATGAGGAAGGTATAAAGCAACTGGAAAAATTTGGCTTTAATGTTTCTCAAACCTATAAAAAGTGCCAAAATATCAATGAAGTTTTTGATTTCATTAATGAATGGGAAGCAAAAAGACACAGTTTGCCTGTTGATACGGACGGAATTGTGATAAAAGTCAATAGTCTGGCTCAGCAAGAGCAATTAGGTTTCACCGCTAAAAGTCCGCGTTGGGCGATTGCTTATAAATATAAAGCAGAAAGTGCTACTACTATTTTAAAGGAGATTACCTATCAAGTCGGAAGGACAGGTGCAGTAACGCCTGTGGCTAATTTAGAGCCTGTTTCTTTAGCCGGAACAACTGTCAAAAGAGCCTCCTTACATAATGCCAATGAAATAGCCCGCTTGGCTTTAAGGGTTGGCGATATTGTTCATGTTGAAAAAGGAGGAGAAATCATTCCGAAAATCACTGGAGTAGATTTAACCAAAAGAGATTTGGGAAGTACTGAGGTGGAATATCTAAAAAACTGCCCTGAATGTGGAACTGAATTGGTAAGGGCAGAGGGAGAGGCAGTGCATTATTGTCCGAACAAAAAAGGCTGTCCACCACAAATCAAAGGCTCAATTGAGCATTATATTCAGCGAAAAGCAGCTGATATTGATTCAATGGGTGAGCGTACCATTCATTTATTATATGAAAAAGGATTGGTGAAAAATGTAGCCGATCTTTATGATTTGAGATATGAGGATGTTTTTGAACTCGAAGGTTTTAAAGAATTGAGTACGCAAAACCTTTTAAAAGGAATTGAGGAATCGAAGCAAATCCCATTTGAAAATATTTTATTTGGCTTGGGAATTCGATTTGTAGGGAAGACTGTAGCAGAGAAATTAGGCACTCATTTTAAAAATATTGACAATTTAGCGAAAGCTTCCTTTGAAGAATTGATAGAAGTTCCTGAAATTGGCGAGCGAATTGCACAGAGCGTGGTGGAATATTTTCAAGATGAAGATACTATTAAATTGATTGAGCGTTTGAAGTCTGCAGGCTTACAATTTGAAATTAAAGAAACTATAATTGAACAAAAAGGTAATGCCTTGGAGGGCAAGTCTTTAGTAGTTTCTGGAGTCTTTGAGCATTACGGAAGAGATGAAATAAAGGAAGTAATTAAGCAATATGGCGGGAAAGTAGTTTCGGCTATTTCAGGAAAAGTAGATATATTAGTAGCTGGAGAAAATATGGGCCCTGCCAAAAGGCAAAAAGCAGAAAAACTAGGAGTGAAAATCATCGATGAAACTGAATTTCGTAGCCTGATAAAAGAGAACTAAAGCAGTGATTAAACACAAAATTTTATCATACAAAGTCAAAAGAGGACAGAAGAAAATTGATTTTTTACATCAGGCTTATCCATACCATAAGTTAAAGAAGGTAGGAGTTATTTTTTCCTTTGATGATTTGAAAAAGCATGAGGCGGTCAAAAAATTTATTAAAACGCTGAAAGCTGATGGAATAGAAGTAACTACCTTAGCTTATAAGCCCAAAGACACACAAAATTTTGAATTCTATTTTGATTTTTTTGAGGATAAAGATTTCGGTTTCTTTGGGAAAATTGAAAACCCTTATTTTCAAAGCTTTTTAAAGCAAAAGTTGGAATATTTATTTTGTTTGGATGATACGTTAAACTTATATATGCAATATTTGTTAGTGCATTCAAAATCTGATGCGAGAATCGGAGCCTATCAACCTAATGAAGACCAAGCTGCATTTTTTGAATTGATGATAAAGCCGAGAGAAAGTGGAGATACCAATATATTAACAGAAGAGATTATTCATTATGTCAGAAAAATTTCAGGAAATAACTAAGAAATTTACGGGAGTGGGACCCGCATTAATCACCCCATTTAAAGAAGATTTAACAGTAGATAGAGAAGCTTTAGAAAAGCTGTTGGTACACACAGCAAAAGGAGCAGATTATTATGTGGTACAAGGAACCACAGGTGAATCAGCCACTACCACATTAAAAGAAAAGCAAGAGATTTTAGCATTCGTAAAAGCACATAATCCTAAGAATTTACCAATCGTTTTTGGAGCTGGAGGTAATAATACGCAAGCCGTAATTGAATTTATCGGTCAGATGGATTTATCTGGAGTTGATGCCATCTTATCAGCATCTCCACATTACAATAAACCATCTCAAGAGGGTATATATCAGCATTTTGTAAAAATCGCAGATGCTTCACCAGTGCCTGTGATTTTATATAATGTGCCAGGAAGAACTGCTTCTAATATGAAGGCTGAAACTACTTTAAGATTAGCTCAGCATAAAAATATTATTGGAATTAAAGAAGCATCAGGTGATTTGGGGCAATGCATGGAAATTATGGCAAATAAGCCTGAGGAATTCTTATTGATTTCAGGAGATGATTTGTTGACCAATTCCATGATTACTTTAGGTGCTGTGGGCGTGATTTCAGTATTGGCCAATCCATTCCCTGAAGTATTTGCCGAAATGGTGCATAATGCTTTAAAAGGAGATTTTGCTAAATCAAATGAAAGCCTTTTCAAATTATTGCCTGTCAACTCGCTGATGTATGAAGAAAGTAATCCTGTAGGTGCCAAAGAAGCATTACGTCAGCAAGGTATTTGCGAGAATTATGTGAGAATGCCTTTATTGCCTGCAACTGATGATTTGTCTAAAAGAATTGCTGAAAAGATCAAAGAATTTGGGCTAAAATAGATTTTTGTAATGTAGCGACAGGGCATGCCCTGTCGCTACATTACAAAAAACATTCGGTATCATAAATCTTCAAAAGAATATAGCTTCTGAATCCTTGCCCTGATAGCTCCTTTGGTTCGTCCAAAATGATTGGCTAGATCTTTGGTGCTTAATCCTTCTTCAAACATAAATTTTAATTCTCTATCCAATTCATCATTCCAAGGGGCATAGGCTGATTTATGCTTTTTACGGATCTCTTCAATATCATAGGCTTTTTCTGTGAAGCTGTTCAATTGTAAATCTTTTATGGATGCTTCACTTTCTTCCTCTTTACGCTTTAATAAAACAATTTGCTGATTTTTAGGCCAATTTTCGGGTAGCAATTCCTCTTCTATGAAAAGCTTGTTTTGAGTTCGGGTAACAGCTACGTAAAGCAAATTTATTTCTTCATTGAGCTTTTGCTTAATTAAATCAGGCAAGTCTTTTTGTTGTGCTAATTTCTTTAATTTATCCTCTGTTAAAAAATCATTGACCAATTGCACGGAATCATATTCCATTCCTTTACATCGATGGACAGTGGAGAAAATGATATTGGCTTTATCTCTATCCGTATTTTCTACATGCTTTTCTTTTAGTTTTTTGATGTACTCCGGAATTTCATTTCCATACTCCCTCACCAATTCCACCATCATGCCCAATTGCATATCTTCGGTTTTGTCAATGTATTCTTCCAAGTCTTCCAGTCTATTCATTTTTTTAATCAAAGGATCTCTAATGAATTTTCTTTTACCATTGTATAAATTCAGCACATCATAGAGAGAGGTTCCGTCATCGGCATAGGTGTAAGAGTTGATATTGCCTTCAAAATAAATACCTTCTAAATTCTTCCTTTCAGAAATATAGTCGATCGCCTTGGTCAGTAGACCTAAATTCGTGCGAGCTAAAACAGCTTTTTGCTCTCCATTGGAAGGTTCTCCTTTTCCTTTTATCTTAAAGTTAACATCACTTTGAAGGTGCTTTTTTCTATCCACCACTGCCTGTGCTAATTGGGCAATTTTTTCATTAAATCTAAAACTACTCGATAGTTCAAAATGCTTGAAATCAACCATTTCTAATGAATTTACTGCGTATCGCCAGGAATAAATCTGTTGATGCGTATCACCCACAATAACCTTGGTAGCTTTTTGATTGAGAAACACATCCAGCATGGCAGGGGAGGCGTCCTGGCCTTCATCAAATAGGATGTAATCGTAATTCAACTGAGGATTCTGGAGCTGAAATTTTTTAAGGTAGAAGTCATGGGTAATGGCGATTTCCCCACTATTCATTTTAGCCAAAAACTCTCGAGTCTTCTTTTTGATATAGGAATAATTACCCTTTACAAATGCCAAAGCTTTTTTGTCGGAAATAGTGTCTTGATAATTCAGTTCTTCTACTTTTAAAGCACTGCTATTGCAAAAATATGCGGTGAATTTGTTAATGTGATTAGCAATTATCATTTCTGCCAAAGGCTCACTTTTTATATTAATGCCTAAAATTTCAGCTAACTCATGATTTTTATATCCATTACTGTTGATTTCCAGGTTATTCCCGATTACTATATGTTTAAAAGCTAAGGAATGAGCCGTTTGTACATCTACATTGTTAAGTTTTTTGGACTTGAATTTTTTGGTGGCTTCTAATTTCACGGATTTATTAAAAGCCAGATAGAGAATTCTGCTGTTTTTGGGCCTGCTTTCAGCATAAGCAATTAAGGTAGTGGTTTTCCCTGAGCCTGCTACTGCATTAATTTTAATGTTGCCATCGGATTGGATAATGGAGAACTGTTCTTTGGTTAATTGCATTTGGTTGATAATTTTTAAGCTACTACATAATTGTAATTGATTCTATCAGTTTAAACTGAGAAGAATAGACTTAAAATTATTAAAAATATGCTAATCTAAAAACTTAAGTGGTTTTGAAATATAAGGAGTTGGTATAATAATAGATTAAATATAAATGGGTTTAATTACTCTTCTATCTCCTCTACATTATCTTTATTATCTTTATAATAAGCTTTGGCTTCTTCTTTACTTTTATTAATTCCGATGCTACTGACTGCCCCACTTAACAATGACTTTGCCCAAAAGTTAAATATGGATCGGCTCTTTACTCGTTCAAAGAAAATATTGCCTTCTTGCAATTTGAACCATCTTGGATTACTTGAGCTAACAACAAAGCTATTAGCAAAAATGGTTTTTAAGTTGTTTCCAAAACCTTTCGATTGGTAGGTTTCTCTGTCTAAGATATCAATTTTTAGGTTATCATAACGAAACTCCATTAAGCCTTCAGCATATTCATCATTTCCTTTAAAATTAATATTTACTTCCTTATTAAAACCTGAACGTACTTCAATTGCACCCAATGGAATCAACATTTCATTTAATGCTGTCAAATCTAATTCCCCAACTTTCCCTACAAAATGAAATTCACTTTTTTCAGATGGCATAGGGAAATTTACTTTGGTTGAGAAGTTAGCTTTTTCATTTAGTTGACCTCTGGCCTGTAGTATCATAGGTTTTTCATTTTTGAAATGATGTGTACGTATATTAAATAAATGACCAGTATCAATATTTAGTGTCATGGTTCCGATACCAGAAGTTTCTTTTGGCATTATATGGATGTGTATATCAGAATTAACGAAAACTGTATCTACATTAAAGGCAAATTCCATTTCAGAAAGCAGTTTCTGAGGCATAGCAACTTTTTTATCATCATTAAGAGGTATATTCAAATCACGAAAAACAGTAAAATCACCTTTGATCAATTCTAATTTGTTGAGAATAAATTTTTGACTCATTAGGAGACTGTCAACATTCAATTTCCTAAGTTGAAGAGAAGTGACATCAAGTTTAAACCAATCATTTTGATAATCAATGTGTTCGCTATATTCAAAACGATCATATTTTGATCGCATTTTTATTTCATGAGCTTCAAAATCTGACGATGGATAGCTGAAAGTATAGTCCTTGGCCGTTATGGTATAATGCTTGCCAAAGGTTTCTCTGTAATTTTTTCCGCTAAACACTAAGGAATTTATATGGTGATGAACCTCTTTTGGAATTAATGTAGAGTCAAAAGCTAATCCATCTATTTGTAGATCTGCTTTTCTAACGAAGTAATTCCTCTCTTTTTCATCATGGTAAACCTTTATATTAATGTTATTTGAGAGTAATTTTTTTAGACGTAAAGATTTAAAAGGTAATTCTATTATTTCTGGCAGCATCTCTTTTTCCTGCTGCTTTATTCTGAAATTTAAGGTTGTTTTTGAACTACTTAATTCGGCTATATCCACTTTATTATTCTGTACATAATCTGTGATTTTAGCATTTTTTAATTTTATTCCCAAGACCTCTAAAGAGGTAGAACCATCAGAACCCTTTAAGTTAAAACTTTGTACCTCACCACTTTCGCTGATGCTGTTATAATTTAAGTCTTGAATTGAAATAGAATCATTTTTAGAAGTGTAAAAGTTAAAACTTCTATTATTAATTGTAAATTCATCAGCAAAGAAAAGGTTTTGATTCTCCTTTTTAGGGAAATGTAAATTCCGGAGTGTCAAGCTAGCATTCGAATTTATGATTTGACTAGTTTCCTTCTGCGTATTAAGCAAGAAAATACTTGCACCAGCCAACTTTATTTCAGTGTTTTTAATTGCAAATGAATATTCATTTTCTATCGATTCTGAGGAATCGAAATATTTTTCCAAATCTGTATGCCCCGAATAATTAAGTTCGGTAATAAGGCTTAACATACTGTCTGCTTCAAAGCGTTGATTTTGAATCAAGACATCTTTATTAAAATTTTTGAATCTGATTTCAGGTATTTTTGCTGAAAGCGACAAGGTGTCATTAATTTGAATTGGCTTAATTTGGATATCAATAAGAGATAGATTGTTTTGGTTTTTTGGGAGGGTTAATTCTGAAAGATTAATTTGATGATTAAGTTTTTCATCCTGTAAATTTATTTTTTTAGCATATACTTCAAATAATTTAAGTTCATTTTGATAGTTTAAATCTATATCAAAATTGGCTATACTTAGGGTCCTGAATTCATCCATTTGATATTTTAAACTACCTTCTTTCAATAAAATATTAATTGGCTTTTTTGAAAAAGCCCACTCATCGCCTTTAGTAGACGGTTGTTTCAAATCTTTGTAGCTTATATCAACATTGGGTTTGATCAAGGTAATGCTGTCAATATTCAGTTTCTTCCGATTAAGGATACTATCCAATTCTACTCCTCTAAAACTTATATAATCTACAGTAATTCGATCTCTTAAATCTTCATAAGTGAAATCTAAATTCGCTAATTCTAAGGAATGTAGATTATTCTCAGATTGAAAGGTACTGACACTAAATTTTCCTTTATCTAAGCGGTAAATTAATTTCTGACCATTAATGATGGTGCTATCCGCAATATTATGCCATGAATGAAAACTGGAATCAATCTTGAGGATGTGTGATTGGATATTAAGGGACTTCCCATCAAAAAAATCCCCAACGCTAACATCAGTATTAAGTACTGAAAAATTAGCAAGTTTTATTTCATTAAAATATTCTCCCAAAATTTCAAATAATCTTTCTGGTGTAAATGCACTAGCTTCCTTTTGTGAATTTTTTAAATACGGTGGTGTAACGGTAATTTTTGAATTTCTTAACGTTAGATTCTTCAAATCTATTCGATCATTATCATAAATGTCGAGATGGGCAATTCCTTTCATCTCCAACATTGGTAAGTTTAGATTGAATTGTGTTAAAGTACTATCGTCTAAACTTCTTGAAGGTTTTACTTCAAGGTTTTGCACCAATAAAGTAGAGTCTATTGTATTGAAATTTAGTTTTTTAAACTTGATGTTGTGCAAATTATCTGGTAGTAGATAATCATAATCATTGATTTCAACAGTTGCATGTTCGAAGTAATGGATAATATTCTGAATATCGCGCTGTGTAGAATCCAGTTCAATATTAAATAGATCAATGCTAATATTGTCTGATAAAAACCTTTGTTGATTGTCTCCTCTAAGAGTTAAGTTTAATCCACCTTCTTCGATTTTTAAATCACTTATTTTAATTAAATCAAAAAGAGCTAAAAGTGAGGCACCAATGCTGTTTTCTGCCTGTTCCGTATTTTGTTTTTTTGATTTTAGAACGGATTGAATTTTAATTTTTGGCTTAGGTATGTTCACTTTTTTCACCACCAAGAAGTTATCTTCATAGGCTTTAAGGTAATTGATACCTTGTAATTCTAAAGTGGGAATGTCAATGTCATACACATTTTGATTTTCCTCTTTGAATACTTTTGCAGGATCAATGTCTTCTCTAGCAGTAATTTTGAAGTTGTTAAAATTAAGAATAGAATCTTTTGTAGAAAGCTCAAACCCTTCAAAACTTAGTTCATGAATGCTATCTGGTAATAAAATGGATTGTTGGTTAACTCCAAGATTTATGGCCTCAGAATAAAATATTTTTTTCTTTGTTTGATTTTGGGAGACTTCAAAGTTTTCAACATCGAAATCAATGGCTTTTAGCCTGAAATTACTTGGGGAGTGATCAACAGTTCCACTTCTAACTTTTAGATAGTTAATTTGCAGTAATTCTAAATATTGAGAAATAACATCATAAAGTTCCCCAGTTTCTCGACCAAATTTCAAAGGCTTTTTTTCTGGATTTATTTTGGTCATAAATAATAGTGGATCGATGATTTCTATTCCATCTACTACTAATTCTTTATCAGTATAAATTCTAATTACAGATTCAAGTGAGATATTCACTTCACCAACCTGAGCTTCATAAATATTTTTTGCGTTAATAGTATCTTCACGATTTTCGGGAGAAGCAACTAATTTTATATTTTCTAATTCTATAGTTTTTCTAAGAATATTTAAATCAATTTTTTCAAATTTAAATTGATAAAGTCCCTTACTTTCTTTGTTGATCAATTCTTGTAGATATTCCCCTGAAATCCTATTTCCCATTTTTTTCAATTGGTCATTTACTATAAATCCAATTGATAATAGGAGAATTGCAAAGCCGATAGTACGGTATAATCTTTTTCTATTTCGGTTCATATTACATCTAAAAGCTTAAGATAAGCTTTTTGGATGAAATAGTAGAGAATAACCAATGAAAACTAATTGGATCAATTGATTTTATTTTATTGAGCGATTTATCCTCTAGGTTATATTAGTTTGTAAATAACGGTGTATGTAATTATATACCCCTCACATCCAAAATCACATCAGGATATTGCTCCAAATTATCAATAAAGTGAAAATATTTTTCAGCTACCTCTGCTTCACTGCTCAGTTGATTTTCAGCTTTTAAGTTCTTAAATTTTTCTACTCCGCTAAAAGATTTTTCATCAGTACTACGGATTTGAGTTTGCATTTCTGTATCGACTACGCCTGGTGCAATTGCTTTTATAATAAATCCATTTCCATCCATTTCCGCTTCTTTTGCCGCTACTTGGGAGGCCATATCCAATGCTGCTTTGGAAGCACAATAACCTGACCAGCCATCAACAGCTTTTTTACCCGCTCCTGAACTAATATTGATGATGACTTTTTCTCTTTTAAATTCCTTAAAATCTTTTAGGAACTGATTCATAAATAGGAGAGGAGCGCTTACATTCAAATCAAATAAATGTGGAATGCTGTCATTTTCAATAGCTCCCAAATGACCTATATCTCCTAGAGTTCCAGCATTATTGATGAGAACGACTTTTCCATATGATCTAGCTTCAGCGAACAATTGAGGCAATGCTTTTTTAAGATTTGGGATATCTGCTAAATCATAAGTCAAAGCTTTATAATTTTCATGCTCAATGGAATGGGTTCTGTTGACGCCCCAAACTTCAGCACCAGTTTTTAGTGCTTTTTCAGCTAATCCTCTTCCTATTCCTTTGCTAGCTCCTGTAATGATGAATAATGATTTTGTCATTGATTTAAGAAATATGTGTTTAAAATCATACTGCTTATAGCACTAATATATTGAAACTTTGTTTCAATAAGTCAAGATCCCTGCCTTCGCAGGGATGACGCGCGGATAGGAGCGAAGTACTAATTATTTATTTTTTTAAAGTATATACTGACTCAAATCTTTATCCTTCACCAATCCATCTAATTTTTCACCTACCATCTGTTTGGTGACAATGACTTTAGCATTAGGGCCAATTTTATCTGGAATATCGAATAGCATTTCATTTAGCAATTTGCTCATTACGGTCTGTAATCTTCTTGCACCTATATTTTCGACTTCTGAGTTTACCTGGAAGGCAATTTCAGCTAATTCCTCTAGCGCATCATCATCAAATGTTAAATCTACATCTTCTGCTTTTACCAAGGCGGTATATTGCTTAGTAAGCGCATTTTTCGGTTCTTTCAAGATTCTTAAGAAATCATCTTTAGTCAAGCTGTCTAATTCCACTCTAATTGGGAAACGTCCTTGTAACTCAGGAATTAAGTCCGATGGCTTGCTTACATGGAATGCTCCTGCCGCCACAAATAAGATATGGTCTGTATGGATAATACCATATTTCGTATTTACGGCACTTCCTTCCACAATCGGCAATAGATCTCTTTGAACGCCTTCTCGACTCACATCTCCACCACTGGTATTTCCGCTTCCTTTGGCAATTTTATCTATTTCATCTATGAAGATCATGCCTGTATTTTCGGCTTTTTTGATGGCTTCTTCTTTCACTTCATCCATATCAATCAATTTAGAAACCTCTTCATCAATCAAGATTTTTCTAGCTTCTTCAATGGTGACTTTCCGCTTTTTATTTTTCTTGGGCATCATATTGCTGAGCATGTCCTGCAAATTAATCATGGATGCTTCATCCATCATTCCTCCGCCAATCATCCCCATTCCATTACTGGCAGGTGTTTTTACATTGATGTCAATTTTACGATCCTCCAATTCCCCATTACGCAATTTCTCTCTGAATCGCTCACGGGTTTTTTGGTTCAGTTCGTAATCGTTTTCAGGAACTTGGTTGTCAGCTGTTGTACTTACAGGCCGCTGATTAGTCGACTTCATTGGTGGAATTAAAGCATCTAAAATGATATCTTCCACAGCTTGAGAAGCTTTTTCCTTTACCTCCTCTTTTTTAGCAGCTTTGACCAAATTAACAGATTGCTCTACTAAATCACGTACCATGCTTTCTACATCACGACCTACATACCCCACTTCCGTAAATTTGGAAGCTTCTACTTTCGTAAAGGGAGCATCCGCAATTTTTGCCAGCCTACGAGCAATCTCTGTTTTACCCACACCCGTTGCCCCGATCATTAAGATATTATTGGGAATGATTTCACCCTGTATTTCTAAAGGAGTGTTCATCCTTCTCCATCGGTTTCTCAATGCAATGGCTACATTGCGTTTGGCATCATTCTGACCTATGATATATTTATCGAGTTCTGCAACGATTTCTTTCGGTGTCAAAAATAAATTATTGTTCATGATTTCTTTTTTACAAATTCTTTCAAATTACTTCCCAATGTTATAAAATGAGCAACTCCGCCCGCTTGGTAAATGGCATTTGAATATGCTAAATTAAATTTCTTTGTTTGGAAATATACTCCAAATGTAAAACCTCCTGCACCGCCAACTTGTTCAGCTCTTAAGGATTGTCTGAGCAGATGATTATAACCTGCTCTTAAATTCACACTCTTGCCTAAAACTACTTCACTTCCTATGGTTACATGTTGAAATATTTTATTAAAAGTAGAGGGGGGATTATTGTTTGCATCCGTAAATACTGCATTATCATCATCACTCAATAGACTTTCATCAAAATAGCTTAAATCGTATTGATAAAGTCGGTTCAATGTAAGTGAGAAACGGAAAGGCATGAACTCGGGTTTATACGTTCCGCCCAATTGTACATCAAAAGGTAAATTTCTGTTCTCACCTACGAATTTTGAAGTGAAAAATCCTAAATTTTTAATCACTAATCCTAAACTTAATTCATGATCAGGATGCACAAAAACTCCTCCTAAATCAGATAATACAGCGGTTTGATTAAAGCCACTGATTTGATTAGCAACAAATTTTAAACTTGTTCCATATCTGAAAACTCCATCTTCTCTGGAGTGACTGATTTGAACGGCATAATCAGAAGCACTAAAATCCTCAGAAGCTCCTCCTGTATTATCAAATCCCTCAAATTGACCATAATGAAAATAGCTTATACCGAAACTGAAAATACCCAGCTTTTCAAAATCCTGAGCGTAAGTGATTTGACTGTTATAAATATCAGCAAAATAAGGATTGAGACTAAATGATATTTTTCCATCCATATCTGAATTCAAAAGCGCAGGATTTTGCCAAACCATATTGACATCTCCTGCATTAGAACTCACATTTACTGTCCCAATTCCTGCAACTCTTGCGTGATTGGGTGTTTCTAGAAATTCGAAGGCACGCAAGCCGCCTATTTGACTATAAGCTGTTGCAATCGTCAAACAGAAGGTGAAAAGGCTTGCTATGACCTTTTGCCAAATCATATAATAGTTGCTGATACTGTCTTTTTATTGTCATCTTCCGGAATCACAAAATCAATTGGCTTTTTGATTTTCTCCTTTAATAAAGCAATTTCCAATACTTCATTGACTTGATCTACAAAATGAATGTTGAGGCCTTTGATATAGCGTGAATCAATTTCATCTATATCTCTTTTATTTCGCTGACATAGAATTACATCCTTAATTCCTGCTCTTCTGGCCGCTAAAATCTTCTCTTTTAATCCGCCAATTGGCAAAACTTTACCTCTTAAGGTGATTTCACCCGTCATAGCCAATCTTGATTTTACTTTTCTTTGAGTAAAAATAGAGGCTAATGAAGTAATCATCGCAATACCTGCTGAAGGACCGTCTTTCGGCACAGCTCCTGCTGGAACGTGAATATGTAAATCGTAATGATCAAAAATCTTATGATGAATGCCTAATTCTTCAGAATGCGAACGCAAATAGGAGAGAGCAGTCATGGCAGATTCCTTCATAACATCCCCTAGCTGTCCTGAAAGCGTTAATTTTCCTTTTCCTCTGCTTAAGCTTGATTCTATAAATAAAATCTCACCACCTACTGAAGTCCAAGCTAAACCTGTAACCAATCCTGCAGTTTCATTATCCTGATAGATTTCCTTTTCAAATCTTTCTGCTCCTAGTATTCTGATTACATCTTCTGGCTCTATTTTGCTATTGAATTCTTCCTCCATTGCTATGGATTTAGCGATATTTCTTACGACTTTTCCTATCGTTCTCTCCAAACCCCTAACTCCTGATTCCCGAGTGTAGTCTTCTATGATTTTGGCAATTGCTTTTCTACTGAAAGTGACGTCTTTCGATTTTAAGCCATGCTCTTTTTTCTGCTTAGGAATCAAATGCTTTTTAGCAATTTCTATTTTTTCTTCTAAAGTGTACCCTGTCACCTCAATAATTTCCATTCTATCTCTCAATGCCGGATGAATAGTGTCTAAAGAGTTGGCAGTTGCAACGAATAATACGTTTGAAAGATCATATTCAACCTCCAAATAGTTGTCCTGAAAAGTCTCATTCTGTTCTGGATCCAAAACCTCCAATAAAGCTGAAGATGGGTCTCCTCTGAAATCAGAATTTACCTTATCAATCTCATCCAAAATATAAACAGGATTTGATTTTCCTGCTTTTTTCATGTTCTGAACAATCTTGCCAGGCATGGCTCCAACATAGGTTTTTCTATGGCCACGAATTTCTGCCTCATCATGAACGCCACCTAAAGACATACGGACATATTTCCTGCCTAAAGCATCAGAAATGGATTTTCCCAAGGAAGTTTTACCAACTCCCGGAGGTCCGTAAAGACATAAAATAGGGGCTTTCATATCTTGCTTAAGTTTCAATACCGCAAGATATTCTATAATTCTTTCTTTTACTTTTTCTAAACCGTAATGATCACGATCTAAGATTTTCTTTGCTCTTTTTAAGTCAAAATTATCTTTAGTCAGATCGCCCCAAGGCAATTCCAACAATAATTCCACATAATTCATCGCAACAGGATATTCTGCTGCTTGAGGGTTTATGCGAGAAAGTTTATCAATTTCTTTATCAAAATGTTTCTGTACTGTTTCAGACCAGTTTTTTTCTTGAGCTCTTAGTCTAAAGTTATCCAGTTCCTGATCAGGGCTATCTTGTCCCAATTCATCTTGCAAAACCCTTATTTGCTGTCTTAGGAAATAATCTCTTTGTTGCTGGTCGATATCAGTATGAACCTTTTTATGGATTTCATTTTTCAGTTCCAACATTTGGATGTCCTTCAGCATGAATTCCAATAGCAGAGTCGCACGTTCTTTGGCATTGGTTTTTTCCAATAACTTTTGCTTTTCGGCTACTTCGGAATTAATGTTAGATGAGAGAAAATGCGTTAAGAAATTGGGGTTCTCTATATTATCTAAAGCTACCTGAGCTTCTTGAGGAATTTCAGGATTAAGCTTCAATATTTTGCTCGCAGCATCTTTTAAAGACTGAATAACTGCCTTATTGGATTTTAGCTTCGGGTCAAGTTCTTCATCATCCAATTCTTTATAAGTAGAAATTAAGAATGGATCTTCTTGAACTATATCTTTAACTTCGAATTTTTGTTTTCCTTGAATGATGATAGTAGTATTTCCATCAGGCAAAACAATCATTTTCAAGATACGTGCTACAGTTCCAATGTTGTAAATATCATCTTTTCCAGGATCTTCAACTTTACTATTGGATTGAGCTACCACACCAATAATTCTATCTCCTTTATATGCCTTTTTTACAAGTTTTATTGATTTTTGACGACCAACAGTAATTGGAATTACCACTCCAGGGAAAAGCACAGTATTTCTAATGGGTAAGATAGGAAGTTGATTTGGTAATTCTTCCTCTCGCATACTATTTTCTTCATCAGTAGATATGAGTTGAATTAACTCACCTGTCTCGTCATCATTAATATCTGAAAATACTTGTTGATGCTTAAATATTGAATCCATATATATTTTTAATATTTCAGCCAATTTGGCATTTGAAATCTCTTTTTCGTCCCTTAATATTGGGCACTTGCCTAATTCAATTGTTATGCCAATAAAATATTGTCTAATTTTAGATTTAAATTAGATGTAATTCCGACAATTTTCGGATATTAAACTTTAATATACTGACATATTTACCGTAAAACTATCAAATTGTCTTGAAGCACTCATTTAAATATTGCTTTTTAATATTGTTCCTAAGCTTTTCTTTTAGTCTTTTAGGGCAATACAACCCTCAAGTTGACCTATCTAAAAAAGAGATAGATCAATTATTTCCTTTTTATTTCCCCAATGTTAACCAAATTAATTATTACGAAGACGAAAATGAATTAAATAAAATAAATAAAGCACAAGGGGCTAAAAATTGGGAGCGATTTAAAGAATTATTGGAGAATTACGTAAGAAAGTTCGCTACTGAAAATTTTTATAAAGACACACGCTATATCTGGCAATTAGCTAAAATGGAAGAACTTTATGGAGATTTCGAAAATGCTAAGAGTTTATATAGACTAGCTTTAAAACATCATCAAAGTAAAATTGATCTAAAACAAATGGAGATTTTCATGGATTCTGTCCAGTTAGAACAGACGGATGATTATGTGCCCATTGATTATTATTATGAATTAGTTGACTTCCGTAAATCAATTGACACCTTGGTGCCACCAAGAGGGATATTGTTGAGCATGGGGAAACAAATTAATTCCAATATGGCAGATTATGCCCCTGCACTTACCTTGGATAATAAAACTATGATTTTCACCTCGAAAAGAAGTTTAAGTGGAAGTATCTTGTCAAATAACTCTAACGAAGATTTATACATAGCTGTTCTAGAAGATGGGATGTGGCAGGAAGCGGTACAGTTAAGAGATATTAATAGCCGGTATAATGAAGGTTCCGCTACATTAAATGCTGAGGGCAATCAAATTATATTTGCAAGGTGCGGTTCACCAGATGGGTTTGGAAATTGCGACTTATATGAAACGCATCTGCAGGAAGATAGCACTTGGAGTCAGGCGGTAAATTTAGGAGCTAATTTAAATTCAAAAGCATGGGATTCCCACCCAACTTTATCTGTTACTGGAGATTCACTTTTCTTTGCCTCTGACAGAATCGGTGGATTCGGCCTGTCTGATATTTATTTTTCTGTGAAGGATAAAGAAGGTAATTGGACAAGAGCCAGAAATCTTGGTCCCGTTGTAAATACTAGAGGAAATGAAGTTAGTCCGTTTATTCATCCTCGATACAAGATTTTATACTTCAGTTCGAATGGGCATCTTTTGAATTTTGGTGGCTTTGATATCTATAAAGCTAATGCAAAAGAATTTTTGTGGGGTGAGCCTCAAAATATTGGTCCTTTAATTAACACAGAAGGTGATGAGTATTATTTTACAATAGATTCTGAATCAGAAGATTTATTTTATGCTGGATCTTCTTCGATGAGAAGTCAGAATCTAGATTTATTTTCCTTTCCGCTACCAATGGAAGCGCAACCAGGAGCAAATACCAAAGTTTCAGGAGTGGTAACCGATACGGTAAAAGGCAAACCATTTAGAGGAATTGTTTCCATAGTGGATATAGAAAATGGTATTGAAATAGCTCCGAAATTTACAAGAGAAGATGGTAGCTTTGAGTTTAATTTGATTAATAATGCTAATTATGTGATGGTGGTTCAATCAGATGAACTTTTTAGAATTGAGGAAATGTTTTTTCTTTCTGGTGATACTGTAATGAATAGAAATGTAGATCCATTAACTAGCAAGATTAGGTTTAAATCAATTGAGTTTGAAGAAAATTCAGCAAAACTAAGGCCTGATATGTACAGTGATTTAGATAAAGTAGTTGATTTTTTACTAGACTATCCAGAATTTAAATTAAAAATATCAGGACATACAGATTCTTCTGGTGATGAGTTGCGGAATAAATCTTTATCTCAGCAAAGAGCTGATGCAATTCGCGATTACATTATTATTCTTCATCCAATTGAAAAGGAAAGAGTGGTGGCAGAAGGTTATGGAAACAGCCAGCCAGTGGTTAAAAACGAAGAAACGGATGATGATAGAAGATTAAATAGGAGGGTAGAGTTTGAAATCTACCGTCCTAAATCAGATTAATCATTTTAATTCCAACAAAACCACATTTTCCACATGATGTGTTTGCGGAAACATATCTACAGGTTGAACAGCAGTTACTTTATATTTCTCATCTAATAAAGCCAAATCCCGTGCTTGAGTAGCAGGATTACAGCTTACATAAACAATTTTGTTAGCGCCAATATTCAACAGCGTATTGATCACATCAGGATGCATTCCTGCTCTTGGTGGATCAGTGATGATTACATCTGCCTTTCCATGTTGAGCTAAAAACTCATCATTGAATACCTCTTTCATGTCTCCTGCAAAGAATTTAGTATTCTCAATATTGTTGAGTTGAGAGTTTACCTTTGCATCCTCAATGGCTTCTGGTACATACTCCACTCCAATTACTTTTTTGGCACTTTTTGCAATAAAATTGGCAATTGTTCCTGTGCCTGTATAAAGATCATATACGGTTTCATCTCCTTTTAAATTAGCAAAGTTTCTGGCTACCTTATATAATTCATAGGCTTGCTCTGAATTAGTTTGATAGAAAGATTTGGGGCCAATCTTAAATTGAAGTCCTTCCATTTCCTCTATGATATGATCTTTCCCATAAAATACCTTTACATCCAAATCATGGAAAGTTTCATTTCCCTTTTGATTTAGAATGTAAAGCAAAGAAGTGATTTCAGGGAAATTTTCTTTGATATGATTCAACATCATGCTTAACCATTCTTCGTTTTCTTCCGCAATCTGTAGAATAACCATGGTCTGATCTGTGGTTGAAGTGCGAATGATTAAGTTTCTTAAAAAGCCTACTTGCTTTATCAAATTGAAGTAGGTGATTTTATTATCCTTCGCAAAGCGGTCAACCGAATTACGAATGGCATTGGAAGGGTCCGCTTGTAAGTAGCATTTTTCGATTTGAACAATTTTATCGAATCTCTTAGGAATGTGAAAACCCAGTGCATCGGATTCAAATTCTTTTCCTGATTCTATTTCTTCAGTAGTTAACCACCTATTGTTGGAGAAGGTGTACTCCATTTTATTTCGATAGTAGGTGGTGTTTTTTGAACCCAGAATTGGTTTAATTTCAGGTAAATCAACTTTTGCAATTCGCTCTAAAGCGTCTTTTACTTGTTCACTTTTGAAACTCATTTGATCTTCATAACTTAAATGCTGCCATTTGCATCCGCCACAAACTCCATAATGACTACAGAAAGGCTCAATTCTTAAATCAGATTTTTTATGGAATTTTATAACACTGCCTTCAATGAAGCTTTTCTTTTTTTTGTGAACTCTAACATCAATGACATCACCTGGTGCTGTTCCTGCAACAAATACTACTTTATCATTATAGTAACCTAGCGCTTTACCTTCAGCTGCTATTTTTTCAATTTCTAATTCCTTTATAATTGGATGTGGTTTTCTTGCCATAGCCTGCAAAATTAGCCTAATATTATTGAAGGGAAAAGAGAGAATACAGAATTTATGTTGTGTACCTATTTCAGATATTGAATATGTCAGACATTAATCTAATTTCAAGATTAGTTTTCTTATATGCTAATGAAAGACGCTAACTTAACGGGATTCTCGTATTCGTCAGACGGTTGGAACCGTCAGACACTGGGCAAACGGTTTGCATTCACAGGGTCTGACGGGTTCTGAAATAACTTATAAGATGGTGATTTCCACTAAAGCAATTCTCTTTAAAACATGCTCTAAACCCGTCTGACTGTTTTGTGTATTAAAATGATCAGAATGAGGAATGGTTATTTTTTTTACAGGTGCAATATAGTTCTAATTGTCAGGTAGAGAGCTGACAGTTTTAAGGATATGTGATCGATATAACTATCCGAGGAGAGTCTTTGCTAGCTAAATCAAAGCTTTTTAATTCGAGAAGTTTTAATGTAAGCCTCTTTTTCCTCTATAATGACTTTACTCCACACATCGATCTGATCTTTAACTTGTACTTTGGCAGGTACACTTACTTGTTCCACTAAATTAGCTCCAGATGAAGGGCCTTCTAATAAATAGCTGGGGCTACGTATTACTATGGCTTCTGATTTTCCATTGTAATTATTTAAGGAAGCTACAAATAGGATTGGAATTATGATCATAGCGAAATAATTTTTCTTTTTCTGAAGAGAGTTTCGATGTTTTATTATCATTCCAAGACCAAAAATGATGATAATTGAAAATAGTAATTGGAAGTGTATTTTCCATTCTTTATAGAGTAGATCTGCTTCGTAGGTTAATCCATAATTAAAGCCAATAGCTTTTTTACTTTCTACAGTTTTTTTTAGGTAGTCAATTACTTTTTCGTCTTTAGTGAATTGATGATATTTCTCTAAGTAGAACATAGACTGTCCTAGATTTCCTATTCCTTCTTCAATCCTGGCTAACTTTAATAGCATAGCTGGACTAGAATTTCCTTCATTATATATTTTCTCATATATTTTTATTGCACTAATATATTGCTTCTTTTCATAGAGAGAATCAGCCTTAACTAATTCCTTTTCAAGGGACTGCGTATTCCCAATAGTAGCAGTCAATAAGAAAAGAAAAAGAGAACAAATTATAAATTTGAAGTTTAGCATTTGCATTTTATTAATTAGTACTTACCTTTGCAACGCAATTAAGGAAAACGACTCCTTAAAAGCAATAAAAATACTCGGAACTCATTCATTTGCGTTCGCTAATTAAACGAATTAGAGAGAGTAAAATTTCATTGTAATTTGACTTGCTAGCTCAGCTGGTAGAGTATCCCGACTAAGAGAGTCGGGAGGGTTTTGGGTTCGGAACCCAAGCTTTAGATTCAAATTATTAAAATATTTTTATGACTCGCTAGCTCAGCTGGTAGAGCACATCCCTTTTAAGGATGGGGTCTTGGGTTCGAACCCCAAGCGAGTCACTTATTTCAAAATTGTGTTCACAATTTTGTATACTTTAATTAAATGAATTGAAGTATTGATGTTTTTTTTAATATTTGATTTGCTATTTAGACTTATTTATGGAATAGTTTTTCCGATTAAGCAAATAGAGAAAGTTCTTGTCTTTAACCCAAAGCTGTAAATCACTTAAAAAAATTAATATGACTCGCTAGTTCAACTGGTAGAGCATCCCGACTTTATAAGTCGGGAGGGTCTTGGGTTCGAACCCCAAGCGAGTCACATAGTTCAAAATTGTGAAAACAATTTTATAGAACAAATTATTTAATAAGCTCTGATTAAGTGAATCAGAGCATTTTTTTTCTTTAAGATTTTGACTCTCTAGCTCAGCTGGTAGAGCATCCCGATTAAAAGAATCGGGAGTGTCTTGGGTTCCGAACCGAAGCTTAAAACATTTACTTATTACAATTTTATGACTCGCTAGCTCAGCTGGTAGAGCACATCCCTTTTAAGGATGGGGTCTTGGGTTCGAACCCCAAGCGAGTCACTTGTTATAAAAGCTCTGATAAAATGAATCAGAGCATTTTTTTCTTTAAGATTTTGACCCGCTAGCTCAGCTGGTAAAGCAGCCCGACTATTAAAAGTCGGAAGAGTCTTGGCTAGAACTCCAATCGAGTCACAGTTACAAAACCTATCCATTGAAGAATGGGTAGGTTTTTTAGTTTTAGCATGTATATTTGCCATAAGAATAATGCGCACGTGGTGAAATTGGTAGACACGCCACCTTGAGGGGGTGGTGCCTTAACTGGTGTGGAAGTTCGAATCTTCTCGTGCGCACAAATCAAAAAAGGCTGTGAAACTAGATTTCACAGCCTTTTTTGATTTAATGAATATGGTTTTAGTCAGCAAATGCCATTAATAAATCCTGTTTTGTAATGATGTGTGCTTCGTTTTTATCATCCAAAACCATTAATGCTTTATCTCCATGATTCATCATAGAGGAAATAGTATCAACGGTGGTATTCATGGCAATAATTTTAAAAGGATCATCCATGATTTCGGCAATTGGTTTATCTCGCAATTCTGGATTTTCCACTAATTTATTTAAAAGCTTAGTGTCAGAAATACTACCTACAAATTCTCCTGATTTAGTGACAGGTAGTTGAGAAATGGATAATTCATCCAATAATTTTACTACTTCTCCAATTTTCTTATCACTTTCAATGCTAATTAATTTATAACTACTGCTTCTCTTTTTAACAATGTTTTTAGCCGTTGCATAATCAGTATTTTCGATGAAGCCATGATCTTTCATCCAATCATCATTATAAATTTTACCTAAATAACGAGTACCATGATCTGGTAAAATTATTACCATCACATCATCTTCCTTAAGATGCTCCTCAGCATATTCGAGAGCGCCATGAACAGCAGAACCGCACGACCAGCCGCAAAATAGCCCTTCTTCTCTAGCTAATCTTCTAGTCATAATTGCACCATCTTTGTCAGTGACCTTAATAAAATGGTCTATCATGGCGAAATCAACATTTTTAGGTAAAATGTCTTCACCAATTCCTTCAGTTAAATAAGGATAGATTTCTTTCTCGTCAAATTTTCCTGTCTCTTTATATTTCTTGAAAACAGAGCCATAAGAATCAATTCCAATGCTTCTTATTTCTGGATTTTGCTCTTTCAAAAATCTTGAAGTACCGCACATAGAACCACCAGTTCCAACACCAGCAGCCCAATGCGTTATTTTCCCTTCCGTTTGCTCCCAAATTTCTGGCCCAGTTGTTTCATAATGTGCCCTTGAGTTAGACATATTATCATACTGATTAGGATAAATAGAATTCGGTGTTTCTTCGTGTATCTTTTTAGCAACCGAGTAATAGGAGCGAGGGTCGTCTGGACTTACATTGGTAGGGCAAACGATTACTTCCGCACCCATAGCTCGAAGGATATCCATTTTTTCTTTTGATTGCTTGTCTGCTAATGTGAATATACATTTATAGCCTTTCGAAATTGCAGCTAAAGCGAGTCCCATACCCGTATTTCCAGATGTTCCTTCAATAATGGTACCTCCTGGCTTAAGCTTGCCTTCTTTTTCCGCGTCTTCCACCATTTTGATTGCCATTCGATCTTTCATCGAGTTTCCCGGATTGAAATATTCAACTTTTACCAGTATTGTACCTGGTATTCCCTTGTTGACCTTGTTTAATTTCACCAATGGAGTATTTCCAATGGTCTCTATAATAGAGTTATAGTACATTTTTTATCAATTTGCTTTCCGCAAAGTTAGTTATTTATAATCATCATTGAAATGTGACGTATGTAATATTCATAATCTTTTAGGAAGAACTGTCTCTAACATAGTGGCGTTCTTTGTTTAGAAATAAAATTATAAAGCTATGCAAAATCTTAATCCGCAAATTGCCTTTAAAATTAACGAGTTATCTGATTATGGATACAGCAACAATTTTCTTTTTGAGAATGGGGAATTAATATTGAGAAGAGAGGAAGACGATATTCAAATTGAAAAACATTATGTAGCTGAACAAGTTTCTGTGGAAGCTGAATACCTCTATGAAGATATGAAATCTGCAGTGATCACCTTTATGACAAATGATGGTGAACTAGGCTACGCAATAGACACCATGGATGCAACTGGTGAATTTCCATTAATCAGTTATTTCGAAGCTTTAGAAGATTAGGATTGTTCAACAATCTTTAGTTGGATCCGTTGATGAATATAAACAAAAAAAAGTTTATGGATTCAATGGACACACTTGCGGAAAAGATAGAGGAATTAAAAAGCCAAGGTTTTAAAGAAAACTTTTTCTTTGAAGATGGTGAATTAAAAACCGAAATTGATTCTTTTGGTAAAGATGATATAATAGAAATTAAAGAATACAGATTTGAAGGGAAATCAAATCCTGACGACTCTTCAATCTTATATCAAATTACAACATCATCTGGTAAAAAAGGAACAATTGCAGATGGCTTTGGGCCTAGTGCAAACCAAGAGTTAACAGAATTTATACTACAGGCAGAATCTTAATTCTGCCTTTTTTGTGCCAATAAGTATAAAACAGCCATTCTAATAGCCACTCCATTCTCCACTTGATTTAGAATAATAGATTGCTTTGAGTCTGCAACATCGCTGCTTATTTCCACTCCTCTATTGATCGGTCCGGGATGCATTACTATGATTTCTTTACCGATGCTGTCTAATAATTTTTTATTTACTCCATAATAGAGTGAATATTCTCTTAATGATGGAAAGTATTTAAGCTGTTGTCGTTCAAGTTGAATCCTTAGGATATTAGCAACATCACACCATTCTAATGCTTCTTTCACATCCCAACTTATTTTTACTCCTAAATCTGCCACATATCTCGGTAAGAGGGTAGCGGGGCCACAAACCATCACTTCTGCCCCTAGTTTTTTTAAGGCGTAAATGTTTGATAATGCGACTCTTGAGTGTAATATGTCACCTATGATTGCAACTTTCTTTCCTTTAATCTCCTGAATCTGCTCTCGTATTGAATAGGCGTCTAATAGTGCTTGGGTTGGATGTTCATGTGTGCCATCTCCAGCATTAACGATGTTGGCGTTGATATATCTTGAAAGAAAATGAGCAGCTCCAGGGCTAGAATGTCTCATTACCACCATATCTACTTTCATAGAAAGGATATTATTAACAGTATCTAAAAGCGTTTCTCCTTTTTTTACAGAGCTATTGGAAGAAGAGAAATTAACCACATCTGCGGATAATCTTTTTTCAGCAAGTTCGAAAGACAATTTGGTTCTGGTGGAATTTTCGAAAAATATATTCGCAATAGTAATATCTCTAAGGGAGGGTACTTTTTTAATAGGTCTATTTATAACTTCTTTAAAATGGTCGGCAGTTTGAAAAATTAATTGAATATCTTCCTCTGTTAAGTCTTTGATACCCAATAAATGATTTACACTTAAATTTGTCATTTTTCTTCGTTTGTCACTAACCAGATTTTGTCATTTTCTGCGCCTTGATCCGTCCATTCTACTAATACTCGCTGAGTTTTAATAGTATTTACTCTTTGTCCAACATAGTCAGGTTGAATTGGTAAATCTCTGGTGTATTTTCTGTCAATGAAAGTCAGAAGTTCCACTAATCGTGGTCGGCCAAATGCAATCATTGCGTCTAATGCGGCTCGCACAGTTCTACCCGTAAAGAGAACATCATCAATTAAAATTACCTTCTTATCTTCAATTATAAATGGAATTTTAGTAGCGTTGGCTTTTAAAGGAGTTTCTCTTCTTCTGAAATCATCACGATAGAAAGTTGTATCAAGTAATCCTAAAGGGAGTTCTTTTTTTAAGCGTTCATTTAGCCTGATTTGAATTCTCTTTGCTAAGAAAACACCTCTAGGTTGCAAACCAATTAAAACGGTATCTTGAAAATCTTTATGGTTTTCAATCAATTCTTCCACTAACCTGTGAATGGTGATTTGTAATAGGTCGGTATCTAATATCAGACGTTTCTCCATAGCGCTGAGGCAAAGATAGTAAACTGATGAATTATTCGACCACGATTTTATTGATAAAAAATACTTTTCTATTCAATTTGATATTTTGATCTCTCAAATTTTTAACTTCATTCACGCCATATGCATAAAAATTGTTTCCGTACCATTTTTCTAAACCTCCTAAGAATTTATAACTTTCTATTAATTCATCGTGTTTATGAAGGAGTTTCAATTTTTGGCTAATATTGACTTTTAATGTTTCGTTTTTTCTAATAACTTTTGCTTTTATTTCTTGGTTATCAATATATAGCATAGAAGTATGATCACCAGAAAAGCTTACATGAACGACCTTTTCTAAAGGAGTGCTTTCAAGATCATTAATTTCAATATTATTATCCCAGAGTACTTCTCCATTGTCATTGAAACAAACAATAATTGCGTGGGTATATTTATAGAATTTACCATGTTTCTCAAAAGCTCTGTTTAAAGTTGGGTTACTTAAATTTAAAATATATTGACCTGATCCTGTATTAAATTGAGTATTATATACTACACCAATTAAAATATTGTGTCCTTTTTTTCTTATAACCTCTTGTAATATCAGCTGATAATTGAAATTCGATTTTTTTCCATTAAGTTTTTTTCGTGATACCCGCTTCTTAATTCTGTTTTTTCTTCTTTCAGGCAAATGATTTAAAAAATTTTCTAGTTCAGAGTAGTTATAATAAGTTATTTTGTTTTTGGAAGTTTCATTCAAATTTGAAATAAAAAAGCCATTGGATAGCTCATATTTTTTATTGTTGGTGTAGATGCCTACCAAATTTTTATCCCCATCATTTTTCGTTATTAACCGACCATTTGTTAGACTCAACTTGTCACTAAAATTTACAGTTTTAGTGGAGCTGAGTTCTCCATTTGCCGTATAGGTTCTAATTCTAATGCCATAAGATTTATCATGATTTAATTCACTTGTTATTATACTTATGGAATCATCAACAGCTTTGGGCACTATTTTGATTAAGCTACTACGAAGATTATATATACCAGGCAATACAAGAGCCTTTTCAGTTGAAAAATCATAAAGAATAACAACTGTTTTATTCTTAACATTCCCTCCGAATATGACAGCATTATTTTTTTTCTCGAAATGAGTAATAACCATTGGAACTAAGTTTGTATAGGTGTAGGCGTTGAAGTTACCATCATTGATATTGAAGGTTATAAAAAGCATTTCCTCGGAGAACTCAATTCCAGTCTGAAAAAATAAAACCAATTGATTATTTGAATATGCAAACTTTTTGAAAATAAAATTTTTATTTAAGGGGATTTCTTTTTCGAAATTTTGATTTAATGCTGTATCAAGCCAAATAAAATCCCAAATATTTTGTTGATTATTACTTTTTAAATCATTTTGTTTAATAAAAAATAGACCTTGCTCTTTTGCTGATATAGTGAAAAACTGATTGTTAAAATCTCCTATTTCTACTTCAAAACGGTTGGGTTGAGAAATTTGAGCTCCTAAATCAATATGGAATAAAATTATTATTGAAAAAACTAAGCACCGCATCAAATTTCCAGCTTTATTATCAGTTGTATCTTTATTCATCCTCAATTTTAATTGATATGTGAATCAATTCTAATTTATATTTATTATATCTTTTATAAGTTTAAATCTAAAAATCATTATAAAAAAAGAAGAAAAGTTCCTTCAATAATTGGGTTTTATTCTACAACAATCTTATTAATAAAAAATACTTTTCTATTCAATTTGATATTTTGATCACGGAGATTTTTCACCTTATTTACACCGTAGGCGTAAAAGGTGTTTCCGTACCAGTGTTCCAAGCCTTCTAATTCTTCATCATTGCTCTTCATTTCATCACTATCATACAGTAATTTTAGATCTTCAGTGTATTTGCCTTCCACAATTTCATTGTTCTTAATTACTTTTATTTTTAACTGCTGATCGTAAAGGTATAGCATGACAATTTCATTTTTTAAGAAAGCTAATTGTATATGCTCTTGTAGTTGAAAGCTTTTTAAGTCATTGATTTCAAAGCTATTATCCCAAATTATTTTACCATCATTATCGAAAGCAATGATCACGGCATGAGTGTATTTGTAGCCATCGAAAACTTCAGTTGGTCTGCCACCAATGTATGGATCATAACTATTAACAGAGCCAAAGCCATAACCATAATTCTTGTTTGAATATGTTGGATAATAAGCCTCTCCAATAAGGATATTTTCATTGTTTTGTTTAATGATGTCTTGAACAAAAAGTCTATAGCTGAATTTTAATTTTTGCCCTTTTATTTTCTTTCTTGCAATTCTTTTTAAGACTCTTTCTTTTCTTTTTTCTCTCATGTAGTTGAAAAAGTTTTTCAAGTCTCCGTAATTGTAGTAATTGATCTGCTCTTGTTCCGATTTATCAAAATCAGCCACATAAATTCCTCTTGAAGTTTCAGTTCTTCTTCTTATTGAGTAAGTTCCTGCCAATAGATTTCCCCCCTCACTACTATTGACAATTCGACCATCAGTAAGGCTAAAATCCTCTTTAGCTAAAAGATCATTTGTAAAAATCTGTTCACCCATTGTGCTAAATGCTCTAACAGTAATACCATATCGCTTATTAGGCATTCTATCAGAGGTAATTATTCTGACCCAATCATCATCAGTATCCGTTACAATTTGTAAGAGGCTGCTTCTGTCATTATAGAATCCTGGTAGAACTACTCCCTTCTTAGCAACGAAATTATACATCATCACCACTGTTCTCATATTTACATTTCCTCCAAAAACAACGGCATCATTTTTCACTTCAAACTCTGTTAAATTAATAGGAACCAAATTTTCATACAGATAGGATTGGAAGGAATCTCCATTTAATGAAAAGGTCAGAAATAATAGATCTTTAGCAAACTCAAATCCTTCTTGAAATAGCATGACAAAATTGCCATTATCGTAACTGTAGCCTTTAAAAGAAAATTTTGAATCAATTATGACTTCTCTCCTGTTAATTTCTTGCAAAGTGGTATCAAGTCTTATGATCTCCCATACAAATTCATTATTAACTGTTTTCTCATCCAATTCTTTGAATAGAAATAAGCCTTCTTCTTCAGCAGAAACTATATAGTAATCATCATTCAGATTATCAATTTCTATTTCAAATCTTAATGGCTGTGAAATTTGAGCATTTAAAGAGAAACTTAAAGTTAATAGTGAAAAACAAAGTATAAATATAAATTTCATAGAAAAAGTCACGATTAATAAATCAATATGAATAACATTAAGTTGGATCTATTGTTAAACAGGAAAAATAGAGATCCTTATCGCTATCCTTCTCAATATATCCTTTAATTTTACAAAAAATCAAGCAGCTTTGGAAAATAAACAAATTATAAAAATTTTAAAGAACACCGCCAAACTTATGGAACTACATGGCGAAAATGATTTTAAGGTCAAAAGTTACCAATCTGCGGTAAGTAATCTTGAAAGATATAATAAGAGTTTAGCAACATTGGATTTAGATGAACTCCAGAGTATAGACGGGGTAGGGAAAAGTCTAGCACAATCTATTTATCAAATAAATGAGCAAGGATCTTTCGAACTTTTTAATGATTTGAGTGAGAAAACACCAGATGGAATTTTGGAAATGATGCAGCTGAGCGGTTTTGGCCCAAAGAAAATTAAGGTTATTTGGGAGAAACTGGAAATTGATAATCTGGATGATTTATTGACTGCCTGTAAAGAAAATAGGATTGCCGCTTTAAAAGGATTTGGAGATAAAACGCAAGATAAACTTAAAGAGGCCGTAGAATTTAAATTGAGTTGGAGAGGATTTATTCATTACAGAGAAGCAGAAAAATTGGCTGAGAAAATTATTGATGAATTAAAATCATTAGAAGGGGTAAAAGAAGTTTCAATTACTGCTGATGCCAGAAGAAAGGTGGAGGTTATTAAACCTTTGGAAATTTTGGTTGCAACTGAAAATAAAGCAAAAGTTATTCAATATGTAGCTAAAAATGATGAATTTGATCTAGATAAGAAAAACTCAGGTCCATTGACTTTAAAATTTAGATATAAGCCACTAAAAGCAGAAGTAAATATTATTTTCACTTCCAAGGATCAATATATTAATGATTTATTTAAGACAACAGCTCATCCAAAGCATCTTAATGCTGAATTGGAAAAAGGTGAATCCTTCCAACATATTCTAAAGGAGAAGCAATTCAGTTCTGAAGAGGAAATTTATGCAGCAGCAGGCTTCCCTTTACTTGAACCAGAATTAAGAGAGGGATTATGGGAATTGGATTGGGTAAAAGAAAATTCAGTTCCCAAATTAGTTGAAATGAGTGATTTGAAAGGGATTTTGCATAATCACAGTACTTACAGTGATGGTAAAAATACTTTAGAAGAAATGGCTCAATATTGTAAAGAGTTAGGATACGAATATTTGGGAATTAGCGATCACAGCAAGACGGCCTCTTATGCCAATGGTTTGCAAGAATTTAGAATTAAAAAGCAACATGAAGAAATTGATAAACTAAATGAGCAATTGGCTCCTTTTAAAATCTTCAAAGGGATAGAATCTGATATTTTAAATGATGGCTCTCTAGATTATGGGAACGATGTGTTAGAGAGTTTTGATTTTGTGGTTTCATCAATTCATTCTCCTTTAAGTATGGATGAGAAAACGGCCACAAATAGATTATTGAATGCTATAGCAAATCCATTTACGACTATTTTAGGACACCCAACTGGGCGATTGTTGCTGCAAAGAAAAGGCTATCCTATTAATCATAAAGCCGTAATTGATGCTTGCGCAGAGTATGGAGTCATTATTGAGATCAATGCTCATCCTTGGCGGTTGGATTTAGATTGGACACATGTTCGCTATGCATTGGATAAGGGCGTTCAGATTTCCATAAATCCCGATGCCCATGAAACAAATGGCTACCACGACATGTATTATGGACTTTGCGTTGGCAGAAAGGCAGGTTTAACTGCGACAGAAACCTTCAATGCTAAAAGTTTAGATGAAATATCTCAATACTTTAGTGATCGTAAGAAGTTAGCACTATCAAAAATATAGATTTGAAAAAAGTTAAAAAAGTCCTCATTCTTAGATTTTCCTCTATAGGAGATATTGTTTTGACTACTCCTGTTATTAGGGCTATAAAATTGCAGCTCTCTGAAGTAGAAGTGCATTATGCTACTAAAAAAGGCTTTGCAAACATCTTAGAAAACAATCCTTATGTTGATAAGGTGCATCAACTTGAAGATAATTTAAGTGATTTGGTTGCTAATTTGAAAGCGGAGAAATTTGATTACATAGTTGACCTTCATAATAATCTCAGGACCAAAATTATCAAATTGAGATTAAATGTGGCTTCAAATACTTTTGAAAAATTGAATTGGGAAAAGTGGCTGATGGTGAATATGAAGGTGAATAAACTACCAAATCAGCATATAGTTGATCGCTACATGCAAGCCGCATCAGAATTGGGGGTGAAAAAAGATCAGTTTGGTTTGGACTATTTTATTCCTGCAAAGGATGAGGTAGAGAAGGAGTGGCTACCAGAATCACATCAACAGGAATATGTTGCTTATGTTATAGGTGCTCAGCATAATACTAAAAAGCTTCCTTTTAATAGAATGGTTGAATTATGTGATAAAATCAATAAACCTATAATTCTAGTTGGGGGTCCGGATGATGCAGATATGGGAACAAAGGTCGAACAGTTTTTTGAACAGACTGAAAGTTCTGCCCCCTATGAAGAAAAGTTGATTGAAATGGGAAAGAAAACTAAGATTTTTAATGCCTGTGGTAAATTCAATTTAAATCAATCTGCTTCATTGGTGAAAAATGCAACATATGTTTTCACGCATGATACCGGCTTGATGCATATAGCCGCAGCATTTAGAAAGAATATTTTTTGTATTTGGGGTAATACTATTCCTATGTTTGGAATGTATCCTTACAAAACTAAGTTTACAATTTTGGAGAATACAAAAGTGAATTGCAGACCATGCTCTAAAATAGGCTTTCAAAAATGCCCTAAAGGACATTTTAATTGCATGAATAAAATCGTTTTTGATTTTTGGCTGCCTTAATTTAGGCGTTGAAGTGAATAGTTGTACAGGTTGGCAAGTTTTGAAGTTAGTGCAGTTATAAAAAAGTGGGGTGGGTCTAGGAAACGGCATTGGTTTAAAGTGTGAGTTGATTGTTTTAGTTTTGAAACTTTCTATTACCTTTTATTTATTAGTAAAATGCATCTTCAATGTGGAGATACTCATTTGGCTTGTTTAAATTGATACTTAGAATATCAAAGCGAATATCTTTTTGCCAATTAATTGAGAAAATATAGTTTTCTGCTGCTTCTATTATTTTAGCTATTTTTGCCTGGTTTACTCTTTCTTCTGGGAAACCATAATTAAAAGAATGTAGGGCTTTTACCTCAATAAAAATTAATAAGTTGTTATGCAAAGCAATAATATCAATTTCACATCTTTTGAAACGATAATTACGTTCTAAGATTTCATAACCTTTAGTCTCTAAAATATTTGAAGCGATATTTTCGCCTTTGTCACCTATTTTTTTTGTATTCATTCTATTGGTATCAATCTGATATTATATTTGTAAATTAATAAAACGAACTTAAACCTCATTGTGATAAATCTAATAAAAACTTTTCCAGAGCAATTGAAAGAAGCCCTGGAATTAACAAAGCAAATAGATATTGCTAATATTTCAAAAAATGAACTCGACCATATAGTCATAAGTGGAATGGGGGGCTCTGGAATTGGAGCTCACCTCGTAAAAAGTATTTTGGAGGCTCATTGTAAACTACCCATAACATTGATTCAAGGCTATAATTTACCTCATTGGGTGAATAATAAAACTTTATTTATAGCTTGTTCCTATAGTGGAAATACGGAAGAAACACTAACCTTATTGGATTTAGCTAGAAAACAGACCTATCATATATTCTCAGTTACAACAGGTGGAAGACTGAAGGAAATATCAGATAAAGAAAACTTTCCACAGTATAATTTTTCAGGAAAGCCTCAATGTCCTCGTGCAGGTTTAGCTTATCCTTCTATAGCGATTTTAGTGTTATTGCAAAAATTAGGATTCTGTTCTGGTATTGACATTGAAGAAGAAATTACGGCTAGTATTAAGCTGTTAGAAGATCAGCAAGGCAGTATTGAATCGGATGCAAAGTCTATTGCTAAAAAGATTCAAGGATACTTTACATTGTTATATGCCGATCAAAAATTTTATCCTGCAGTTTTGAGGTTTCAACAACAGTTGGCAGAAAATAGTAAGCAACTCTCTCATGCTCATGTTTTTCCAGAGTTAAACCATAATGAATTAGTAGGGTGGAGATTTCCTGAAGAACACATTAAGAAATCCAAGGCTATTTTATTAAGATCAGATTTTGACCATGATAGAAATGTGAGAAGGATGGATATTAGTAAATCAATTATCACTAATAAAGCAGAGGTCATTGAAATTCATAGTAAAGGCATTAGCTTTACCCAGCAATTGTATTATTTTATTCATTTGATAGACTGGATCAGCTTCTATGTGGCAGAAGAAAACCAAGTTGATCCATTCCCTGTAGAGAATATAGATTTTTTAAAAAATAAATTAGCAGAGTAGAAGTGAATTTTAAGCTTAATAAAGATACTCAATTCCTTTCTTTGGGAATGACGGACTATAAAGAAGCCTGGGACTACCAAGAGGACTTATTTTTGAAGACCATCGAGATTAAAACTGCTAATAGGAAGATTGATGAAAAAGATCATCAAATCACTCCCAATTACTTAATTTTCCTGGAGCATCCACATGTTTATACCTTGGGCAAAAGTGGTTCTGAAGAGAATTTATTGTTAGATGAAAATGGGCTAAGAGATAAGAAAGCTACCTATTACAAAATTAATAGGGGCGGAGATATCACTTATCATGGCCCAGGGCAAATCGTAGGCTATCCTATCATTGATTTAGATAATTTTTTTACTGATATCCATAAATATTTAAGATTATTGGAGGAAGCTGTAATCCTTACTTTAAAAGAATACGGTATAGAATCAGGAAGAATAAAAGGGTTGACTGGTGTTTGGATCGATTATCAAGAAGGTGCTGAAAATCCACGAAAAATATGCGCTTTAGGGGTGAAATCAAGCAGGTGGGTAACTATGCATGGCTTTGCTTTTAATGTTAATACTGATCTTAACTATTTTAAGAATATCATCCCTTGTGGAATTGATGATAAAGCGGTAACATCAATGGAAGCAGAATTAGGCCAGAAGCAAGATATTCAGGAAGTTAGTGATAAATTGAAGCAGCATATTGCTGATTTGTTTGAAATGAAACTATTTGAGAAAATATGAAAAAGGATATTGATTTTTCACCTGTGACGGGTGTAGAATTGGTAATAACTCGATCAGAAAAGAGCGGAGAAGCGCAGTGGGATGTTTATTTAATTAATAAGAATTTGATTGAGTTAGAAACCGTAATGATTACTTCTAAAGGCTACGGTAGCATAAATGGTGAAGAAAAAGAAACTTCAATCTTACGCCATATGATAGGAAAGGTTGAAGAGCAAAGCTTTGCGAGAATAGAGCCGATCCAACCAGAATTATTTCAATTAAATAATGAATATTGGGTCAGTTATTATATTCTAGATAAGATTTTCGATAAAAAATTTGTTTTCGTTCCAGATTCTATTCAACAGGAAAATTTACAATATATCCCTGAATTAGATTTAATGGGCGTCAGACATGCCTAAAGTACTATTGTTTTCTATGATTTAACCACTTCCTTTATTCCTTGATTAAAATGAGAGTTTGAATATTTCCTTTTCCGTCAGTAGACTTCCATTTTTGTGATTTTCTTTTGTTTTCAATTATGATCCAAGATTTTGCAAATTCACTTGCGTCATCTTCCGTTTTAATGGTGATATTTTCATTATTTATTTTGTAGGTAAAATTTGTTTTATCAATTCTTTCACTTCCTAAAATTCTGTAAGATAAATCATTAGAGCCAGTCCCATCTTTGGCAAGATTAATATTGCCAATATTTTTCGCATTGGCATTACTACCATTACCTGATTCTTCCGAATAGGATTCGATTTGCCAGGTGCCCATTATTTTCTTTTCTACCGAGCAGGATACCATAGAAAGAGACAAAGAAATAACAAACGCAGATAGACAAAATAATTGTATTTTTCGCATGTTTTTGCTTTAAAAATAAACAATAATACTATGGTAAAAACTAATTAAGCCTATTTATTTCAACAATTTAATGGATGCTGAATTGATACAATAGCGCAATCCTGTTGGCTTAGGTCCATCTGGGAAAACATGGCCGAGATGTGCATCACAAACATTGCATAGCACTTCCACTCTAATCATGCCGAAACTCTCATCCTTTTCGTATTTAATTACATTATTTTCGAATGGTTCAGTGAAACTTGGCCATCCTGAGCTAGAATCAAACTTTAAAGTGGAATCAAATAATACCGTACCACAACATCTACAAGAATACTGACCAGCTTCATGCGCTTCACAGTATTCTCCACTAAATGCTCTTTCAGTCCCTTTTTTTCTAGTTACTTGAAATTCCTCATCTGAAAGTATTGATCTCCATTCAGCATCAGTTTTTTCAACTCTTTTTGGTGGCTTAGGGCTTCCATTATTTGCAGATCTGATTACATCATTCCAGTTCATAGACTTATTCCTTTTTTAAAGAAGCTTAACTAATTGCATTAACCAATGTTTGTAGCTTTTCAATATTTTCTACCATAACAAGAATTGATAATAGGCAAAAAATGCTTTTAAAATAGAGCGTAAACCAGCTAAAGCTGGAAATTTAACCACAAAAGTCACAAAGAAAACAGCCAAAGTCTGTTTGGTAAAGCACTCATTTTCGCTATTTGAAAAGAGAATATTTTGTTATCTCTTTTGAGGTACAGTTTCAAGACTGCGATGACTTGATTAAGAAAGTAATTAAAATTGAACATAAAAAAAGGTTTCCCAAATTTGAGAAACCTTCATTCAATTAAATGATCTTAAAATGTATATTTATCAATTAAGCTAATTTCACATTCACTGCATTTAAACCTTTTTTTCCGTCTTGAAGTTCATAAACTACTTCATCATTTTCTCTAATGTCGTCAATTAGACCTGATACATGTACGAAATAATCTTGTTGTGTGCTTTCGTCAATAATAAATCCAAATCCTTTTGAATCATTAAAGAATTTTACTGTTCCTTTATTCATTATAATAATTTTAATTTTTACAAAGTTACTTCTTTTTTTACAATACCTATGCCTTTACAAGTTTAATTTCATTTATTAATCAATATATTAAGTTGCTTGTAATTAAAAAGTGTGTTTAAAAGGCTTCTAACGAATTAATTTCCATTATTTTTGCGTAATTATTTTTACCGCTATTCATTTTTATGTTAAAACGTTTTATTAATTGTTTCTATATAGTCCTAATCGTGGGGGCTTGTTCAGGAAATAATTCGGAAAAATTAGATATAGATAAGTCTTCTATTCAATTTGTAGACAAAATTGTGATCAATACTGATAGTCTAATTGACAGTACTTTTTTGGGAGGCCTTTCCTCCATTGATTATTTGGGAGAGGATCAATTCGTTATAATTTCTGATGATCGTTCGGAATATTCTCCAGCAAGAATTTATGAAGTTACTATCAACTACAATGAAAATGGAATTGATAATTACATGTTCAATAAGACGGCCTTTTTGAAAAATAGAAAGTCTGAACCATTTAAAGAAAATGCACTGGATCCCGAATCTATCCGATATAGAAAAACCACCGATACATATTTCTATACCAGTGAAGGTGGCCGGATAGAAGATTGGATTGATCCCTTTATTTGGGAAATTAATAGGGAAGGAACGTTTATCCGTAACATTACTGTTCCAGAAATCTTTAAGTTTGATAATGAGTTAGGCGTTAGGGAGAATGGCGGTTTTGAAAGCTTGACATTTGAAAATGATAGTATTATATGGTATGCTAATGAATTACCGCTTAAAGAAGATGGAGAAGTACCAGGTTTTGAAGAGAGTAAATATCCAATAAGATTGGTAAGACATGATATTAAGAATGATGTTGTCCTTAACCAATATGCTTACAATATCAGTTCATTAACTGATAGACCTATCCCCGAAGGAGGGTTTTATATTAATTCTGTTCCTGAAATACTATTTATAGGAAAGGATAAGCTTTGGATTTTGGAACGTTCTTACACTGTTGGGGTAGGGAATTTTGTGAAAATGTTTGAAATTGAAACAAAGAATGCAACTGATATCAAAAATATTGAAGCTTTAGCTAATTTTGATTATACCTCAGTATCAAAAAAGTTATTGCTTGATTTCTCTGATTATAATCAAAAGATAGATAATATTGAAGGCATGACGTTTGGCCCTGATTTTAAGGATGGAAGTAAAAGCTTAGTGTTTGTCTCCGATGATAATTTTAATGATGAGCAAGAGACACAGTTGTGGCTTTTTTCTGTTACTAATAAATAATTTTTCTATGGTTCCAATTTATTCTTTTTCAAGTTGATCAATGAGGCTCAATTAATATGAGATATGGTTTGTTCATTTTAACCTTCATTTTTGGAATATGTGGCTTAAAATCTAGTGCTCAAGAAAAAGGGACTATTGGATTTATAGTAACTCAAGAAATGGATACTTTATATGGAACAGTAGAGAGGACATCAAAATTATTTGGTGCTGGTAAAAACAATTCTTTATTTTTTTACACTGCATCTGAAAATCAAAGTAAATTGTATGATATCTCTGAAGTTATTGCCTATCAAAACCAATATGAAAAGCTTTTTTTAGGAAAAGAATTTTGGAATGGGGATAGTGTAGATTACAAGTTCTTAGAATTATTAATCACAGGTGAAATTAATCTTTATAGCGATTTCTCTTCCTTTTATGTAGAAAAAGTAGGACAGATTTACAAATTAGAAAATACTTTTACCGATCGAAGAAATGAGGTAGACCGTACGTTTCGAAAGCATAATAAGGAATATATTGCTACTCTGAGTGTGTTAATGCGGGATTGTTTCGATTTATATGAGGAAATAAGTAATTCTAAATATGATTATGATGATTTTGCCTACTTGATAGTAAAATATCATGAATGTATGGACAAAGAATATCGAACGGTTAACAGTAAAAAGAATAAATTATTTGACTTAGGGTTGAATTATGGTGTTTCTTTTATTGGTTTACATACAAATTCGTTCAATACAATACCAAACTATAGGGCACAAGAGGTACAGACCTTAAAAAATAGAAATGTTGGCATTGGACTGGATTTTTATTTTACAGCTAGCCAAAAAATTCCAACGTATCTTGTTTTTTCACCACAATTAACTTTTAATAATATCTTTTCTACAGGATATAATTTTGATTTAACTGCAATTTGGAGAAGATATTATGCTTTACAGCTTCAGTATAATCAACTCAATTTACCACTTGGACTAGGATATGCGTTAAAATTTAATTCAATTCATCCATTTGCTGAAGCTGGTTTAGCTTATAGTTATGCTTGGAATGGTACTTATCAATACGAAGTTTACTCTAAGTCAAATCAAGGTGATACTCAACCCTTGGTAAATAATAGATATTCACTTGATCCATTTTGGAATAAGGGTTATTGGTTCTCAATAGGCATAAATTACAGTTTGTTTAGAAATATTAAACTATTTAATAAATTTACCTATCAAGCTATGAATTTTAGTTCTGAAAATCAGGAGATTGAATCAACCGATAAAAAGTATAATCAACAACAGTACCAGGTAGTTCTTGGTGTTAAGTTTTAAAAAAAAATTGATTTTTTTTTGATAATTTTAATCCTTTATCTAATTAGGGTCTGCTTAAAAAGTCTCAAGTGCCTCAGATACAATCAGGCAAATTGAAGATGTATAG
>Ga0008835_100363_pt1 | contig 47310 bp, 34 predicted proteins | sample HotLakConsoUCCRE_FD_62215 | JGI IMG/M metagenome (GOLD analysis project Ga0008835, IMG submission 62215) | Hypersaline microbial mat communities from Hot Lake, Washington, USA - Hot Lake Consortium UCC-RE (Hybrid Assembly) ... | reverse complement strand
GAGGGGGTGAGGGCCGAGATGTGTGTACACGGTAGCCTTGCTAAGGAGAGGTTTATGCACAGTCTGCTCAACGATTTAACTCGAATTGAGCCGAGCCTCCGATCCCTCTCCTTGACAAGGAGAGGTTAGGTGAGGTTCTACAGCCGGACAAGGACCGCAACCGATCTTCAAAACCTTTTGCAGATCAGTGATACCGCAACTTATGGGTAAGGGCTCGCTCCTGGGAGGGGCGTTGGGATAGGTTTAGTGGGCAAACGATGAGCCAGATAACCCACCCCGCCCTCCGGCGGAGGGGATCAGCAATTTACTTGAGCTATGGATGGACTGCATGTGACTGACCTAACCTGGCAAGAGTGGACCTTCCCAAAGAGTCGACAACGAAGGAAAACATTCACTCTTTCGAGGTAAGGTCACATCTGCTTCATCGTCATAAATCGGTAGAAATAAATAGTGGACATCAATAAATGATGCTGTAGGGTGCTGTTAGGCAAAGCCGTAACGCACCATTCCTTTAGAACCCTTCGTCGGACGATCGGCTAGACTCTGAAATTACTTTTTTGATCTTGACGCAGCTGGGCGATCGCCCGTTCAATGACTTGAGTGAGGGGGGTACCGGCCATCGCTTGCAGTATCTGAGGGCTTTCTTGCAGCAGGTAAGCCCGGAAGCTCGGGTCAGCTTCGGCTTCCGAGATCATGAGTTGCTCCATCAGTTCCAGTTGAGTTGCGCCAGTAACGGCGACGTCTTGCTGTTTGAGTTGCTGCACAAACTGTCTGACGAACGGCGCAGCCTGTTGGCGATCGCTGCCATGGGTGATGATTTCGCGCACCTGACTAGCCACTTCGGTGTACTCAATGTTGCCGGAGCCGGTGAGGTTGGTAATGGTGCTGCCGGTGATGAAAAAGCTATTGCCAAAGGGCTTTTGACTCAGTTCTTTAATCGATTCGGCCTGGTCGGAGGCAATGCCCAGGAGCTGGTGAATTTGGTCTTCTTTCGCCGCCAGCAACCCTTTCATGTCGTCGTACATCGCGAGCAAGCGCGATTCTACTTCTTGCTTCGGTACGTGCTGATTATGGGTAACTCGCACCACCCAGCGATCGCCCCGGCGCTCAAATCCCTTGAGTTCGAGCCCCAGCCCGTCGTCTTCCAGATCAAGCTTTTGCATACTAAAGCTAAACGCTCGCCAGTTGACCCCTTCTTTAAACACCAGTTCGGCCACATTGCCAATTTCCTGATACAAGGATTCAAATTCTTGCGGTTCAAAATTGCGATCGGCGGGGTAGCGATCGACCGGCTCGCCTCTTTCATCCAGCTCGCGATAAACGTAATCGCAGAGCACGTTAGAGAAATCAGTCTCGCTATTCACACTCCAGTCTTGAATGCAGATTCCGGTCAGATTAGCGTTGCTAAAGTCTGCCCCAATTACCTGAGTCCGGGCCAAAATGGCCCCCCGCAGATCGGCATTGTTCAAATCAGCCCCGCTCAAATCAGTATCGATCAAGGACATGCGCCGCAAGTCTGCTCCGTGCAAGTAAGCTCCCCGCAAACTTAGACGGTCATAGTCGATTTCCTGGGAAGTGCCATAAGTCAGCAACTTTTGGACTTTGGGAACTTCTAGATCGAGATAGCGGCTATCAACTCTGGCTCTCTCTAACCCAGTAGCCTCCTGAAAACAGGTGCGGTAAAGCTTCTGCGCCCGCAAATCAGTATTTGCAAGATGTGCCCCTCGAAAGCTCACTCCACTCAGATCGAGCTTGTGGAACGAAGTGCCTCGCCAAGAACCCAGAATCAAAGCAAGATTCCGGAATAGATCGGGATGCTCCCAGGGCACATTGCGCCGCCTATTGACATGCCATGCCGCCATCCATAACACGACTCCATAGCTTGTACTGATTAGTAACGCCGCACTCCTACTAATCTGCGCCTGTGATGAAGCCAAGTACTCCCATCCTTCGAGGTTTTCAATAATGGGTCGAATCTGCTCAACGATTACAGCAAAGCCATTGATTCCACCGATGAAAAATGCCCAAAAAACAGCCAAGACCGTCACGAAACTGCTGAATAGAATTTTCCAACGATCGACCAGAAGAAGATTTATAGTGGCAAGAACGAGTCTGTTCGTGTGGAAACATAACATTCCACCTATTAGCACCACGATGCTTGGTATAACCGATTCAAATAGAAAATTGTCAGCATAACTCATACTTTCTTCATCAAGTGCTATAAGCAGTCTGTTAGGCACAATCTCAAATATCTCAAAATAATCTAAAACGAATAAAAGAATGAAAATACTTACAAATGCCAGAAAAGCGATCGCAAAACTCTGAATAAAATCTCTAAAAAATACACTTATCGTCCATACAAGCAAGGGAACTGCAACACAGATACCGATCGAATAGTACCCTAGGCCTAACGTCGCTAATCCGCTAATCGAACCCATAAACTGCCCCACTAACCTAGCGGACAAGAACGCAAGAAAAGTCAGTAAAAGTAACACAATGAACTGAGACCAGTTCTTTTGACCAAAGCTCATCCCATCGAGCTGAGGACAAAGAGAAGACTGCTTAAAGTTTACCCCTCTCATCCGTTTTTGCTTTGATGGAAACTCCCCGACCTGAGCTTTCTGTTGCTTCTTCATAGTGGCACATTCTAAGTCGTAGCAAATATTACACTTCAAGCCAAAACATTCTCATACCAAAACATTCCCATAATAGGTGCCTGGCATCAGACAATGTTATTTGTTTTATGCTAAATCGATCAGGTTTCTCAGTAAAAAACTAGGGATAAGTACATGCTGGAGCACAGACTCTCGACTCCAGATTCTCATGGAGTGCATCCCAACTCTTGCGATAAGTACAGGCATACCATCATTAAACCCTTGTAACCAAGGAGTTCCAAGAGTTGTCTCAGGCCTGGACTTGCAAGACTGAGGGTGCCCTTCTTGGAAGCGGGGTGATACCCTCCCCTTAACCTCCTTTTCAAGTTAATTTTCATTAAACAAAAGAGAGGTGTCTTCAAATCAATGGGAGTTGGTGTTAAATAGGGACAAAAGCTAGTTTACAGCGTTTCCCTGCCTGGTGAGGTACACCTCTTCACCTATACATAAGGGTTTGAGGCTATCATATGTACCTCATTGGACTGAGAACCGCTATATGTCATTAAAATTACAATGAAATAAATTGCTTTTTGGTTAAGTTGAACGTTACTTTAGTTTTTGGTGTGCTCACATTAGTTGGCTTTTGATGAATTGATCAGATCCGTTGATCATTCTTGACCTTTAGTGTAAATCAGGGTGTTGCTGCGATGGAGAATGATCTAGAGCTTTGGATTTGTCAGGGCTTTTTGGGTGGAAAATATCTTTCGATTTTAAGCGAAGTTCAAGATCCCTTTTCGCCTTCTCAGGAAAGCCTCGCCAATATATTGAGGGTGGTTGCTCAGAAGCGCCGATCGCGCCCTCAGGCAATTCGGACAGCAGTTGTTGATGAAGAAGACTTCCAGTCAGTATCTTTTTTGCAGGGGGGCAGCCGCAAAGCCAATGCCGTTTGCCGCATTGCACGAGAGTTTTCGTTGGATGAATTCAGGAATTTCATCAGGACAATTCAAAACTCAGATAAATTTGATACTCAGAGCTTTGACTCCATCGCCAAAATCAAAGAAATCTTCTCGATACCGGACGAAATGATTGATCGGTTGTTTAAGCCAGTGTTTAAGCCAGTGTTTAAGCCAGCCGATTCCAACGAGCCCCAGCCCCCCTTAGCCGCTTTATTGCACAACATCACTGATTCAGATCTGGCCAAGCTCAATCCCGTGCCATTGGGAACGGGTTTTTTGGTGGGAGAAAACCATCTCCTGACGAACCATCACGTCGTACAGTCAGCCAGTCTGGCAGAACAGTGTATTGCCCAGTTTAATTACGTCGAAAATGAAGCCGGGGTTACCCAGCAATCCGCTGACTATCGGCTCGATCCGAGGGCCTTATTCATTACCAATCCGAGTCTTGACTATACGCTGGTGCAGTTAGCGGCCAGTCCTCTACGGCAGCAAGCGGGCTATGAGTTTGGCTGGATTCAGCTCATCGAAAACGAGGCCGATATCGTCCCCGGACTGGTCTGGCTGGAGCAAAAGGAACAGACTGTCTCTGAGCAAGATCCTTCACAGACTGTTTCTGAACCAAATTCTCAACGGGCTGTCTCTGAACAGGATCCTCAACGGACTGTCTCTGGACAAGATTCTCAGCAGAAGATTCAGAAGAGCATTCGTCGGCATGTTGAGCTGCTCGAACGGTTGGATCGCATTTTGGAATCAGCAGAAGGGCAAGATGAATACCGGATTGAGCCGGGACAAACCCTGGGCGATCGCTCCATTATTGTGATTCGCGCGCCCCTGGGAGAAGAAAACCGCAATATTCAGTATTTAAAAGCAAAATCCCCCAAGCTCGAGGAACTACTAGAGGATGAGGATTACAAAGGCATTTACACCCTGGAGGAAGAAAGCGGCGAACCCGTTTATCTGGTGCAACACCCCAAAGGTCGGCAAAAGCAGGTGGTTTTAACCGATAACAAAGTTATCAATGACGGGTTGTTTAGGGATTTTCTCCGCTACCGCGCCGACTCTGATTATGGTTCCTCGGGCTGTCCGGTGTTTAATTCTCGCTGGCAGTTGGTGGCCTTACACCACGCGGCTATCCGCCCCCTTAGCGATCCGACTAAGGTCACCTCGCAGCAGGGCATCCGCATTCATCCCATTATCAAAGACCTGAAACGTCGGCAGTTTGAGCAACCGCAGTTGCGCCGATTTGTGGAAAACTATGTGGTTACTGCCGAGCAACTGAATTATCCGCCCCTGCCCTCAGGGTTGGAGTTTGATGGGGTGAGTTCCTTTGTGCAGGCAGAAGTGGGAATCGAAGGGCAGGAACGCAAAGATGCCGAAATTATTACGGCAGATGTTAGTGGAACCCTAAAATTCTGGAACCTAGAAGGTTTAGAAGTGGATTCCTTAGAAACTTTCACGGTAGGAAGTAGTCCATTACGATTTTTTGGTTTTCTTCCTGAATATGGAATTTTTCCCGGTTCGGAATCTCCAGAATGGCACTTGAGCGATCGCCCTTTTTGGATTGCCGGCAATCTCAACAGTCAGCTTTATGACGACGCCAATCAGCCACCTATCGATTTAAATACCCGCGTCATTCATGCGGAAGTGATTGCTACACATGGATTTTTAGCGATCGCCACCTCTGACCCTGAGCGTCCCAACCTCACTAGTAGCAAACTAATCTTCCGCGCACTTCCATATCGCACAGGAGAAATACCGCTACGTACTCAGTGGGAAGAAAATCAGAGAGTGTGGGAGTACGATATTCAGCTCATAGAAAGAACATTTAGCTCTAACATTACTCAAATTCACTGTTACCGGACATCAGATAATGCATCGCAAACTTGGGTAGATGGAAGAATTCGGCTAGCCGTCGCTTTTGAAAGCGGCACAATCGAAGAATTCATCTTGATGTACATTGAAGGCTCAGTAAATTTAAATAGTAAGAGAAAAATCAGCGCCCACAAAGCAGCCGTCAAGAGCATCACCGTCGATAAGGTCATGCCCAACCGGTTTTTGCTGGCATCTGCTAGCGAAGATGGTGCCATCAAAGTTTTTACGTACGAAACGACTGAAGAATGGGAGTGGGACTGGGATTGGCAACCCATTTCAGGTTTAGATGCACACCATGAAACTGTTAGCCAGATACAAATCCTGAGCGGTGCCAATCCCGTCTTAGTCTCGACTGGAGCCGATGGCAGTATTCGGTTATGGCAATTAGATTGGGCAAATCAACGCTGGAGTACTGACTCTCCTATTTCGCTACCAGGACATTCCACTGCCATTAATAAAATTGCCTTTAATCCATATCAGGCCCCCCCCATCTTATTAACAGCCAGTACTGATGGGCTCACTAAGTTGTGGCAATGGCATGAATTGGACAGTACCCTAACCCCTATCGGTTCATTTAATCAGAAGGCAGCCCTCATTAGGGCAAGCTTTAAGCCCACCTTTTGGAACCAAAAACTCCCCCCAACCGAATCACTCGCCAGCCTACGTTTCATACCGACCCATTGGGAACAGGTAATTCCCCTTTCAGAACCAGAATTGATTACCGCTGACGCGAGAGGAGCTTTGAAATTCTGGAATCGTGAAGGTTCAGTAGTCAAGACTCTGAAACCCTCCGAAGCCGAAAGCCGCCCACTTCAGTTTCTCGGTTTCCTCCCCAAATATGGCGACTTTCCGGGTTATACAGGTCCGATTTGGCATTTAGGCGATCGCCCGTTCTGGATTACGGGTGACCCCAGCAAACTTTACTTTGAAGGCATTGCCACTCCCATCGATTTAGGAGTACGAGTAGTCCATGCAGAAGTCATCATTAGGGCAGGGTGTTTAGCGATCGCCACCTCCGATCCCAATCGTCCTGAGTTACCAAGTTGCCGATTAGTTTTCCGAGAACTTCCAGATGACCCATCTCAGGAAGCACCTGTCCCTAATCGCAGACAAATGTATGAGACGTTGCAAGATATAGAGCAGACGTTTGACTCCAACATTACCCAAATATTGTGTTACCGAATATCAAGTGAGGCATCTCAGTGGTTTTATGTGGGCATTAAGCTAGCAGTCGCTTTGGAGAACGGCACAATCCAAGAATTCTTTTTTGGCTATTTACAAGGAGGCACATTCAGTTTCAACAGCCAGGAAACGCTAACGGCGCACAATACAGCCATCAAAAGCATTACCTTCGATGGCATTGGCGGCGGGAACTTCTTATTAGCATCGGCAAGTGAAGATGGAGAGATCAAAGCTTTCGTTGGGTCTACCACGGAGTGGCAAGATGCTCCAGGTTTAGTAGGTCGTCACGATACTGTTAGTCGTGTACAAATTCTTGGCACTGCTGTCAACGAAAGAAGCTTTAATGGCAGGGCTGCTATCCTTGTATCTACCGGCAGTGACGGAACTATCCTTCTGTGGCAAATAGATTTTACTAACAAACGCTGGAGCCCTTCTTCTCCTATGGCTTTAACGGGGCATCCTACCGGGGTTAATCACATGGCATTCAATCCCTATCGGAAAAATGCCCAAAGTCTAGTAACAGCCAGTACCGATGGATTGATCAAGTTATGGAGATGGCATAGTCCAACTACAACAGTAACCCCCGTAAACTCATTCTTTAATTACACCGAAGAAAAAGCTGAAATACCCACCGAATCACCTAATAGCAGCCTGACAGAACCATCATCCGAACCTGATACTCCGAGTACAAATCAGACTACTGCTATTACGCTAGAAGCCTGGGTTAACCCCCACCCAGATGGAAAGGGCGGCACAATTATGAGTCGTTTTAATCAGGCAAAGCCTGACCAAAGTGCCTACGTTTTGCGAATTACGCCGGAAGGACAGGTAGCTTATACCGTTTTTTTGGGAGCCAAACGCGAGTATGTGTCAAATAGTGCTGTACCTTTTGGTCAATTTAGCCACGTTGCCATTGTTTACGAACTGACTAGCGATACAGAAAACATTCATATTTACATTAATGGTCAATCAGACCTTGAAACTTCCTCTTTATTCACAACTTCAGAACATCTGAATCAAAAAGCACCTCTTTTAATTGGCGCATTCTTGGGTGAGCTACTCGTAGCTAATACTGACAGTACAGAACAGCAGGGTAAAAGCGAACAAAATACCAACAAAGCGGGCTTTTTTAAAGGGATGTTGACTGAGGTCAGGATCTGGAATAAGACCCGTGAGCAGGCTGAAATTCAGCAAACTATGTTTGCTCGCCTCAATGAGCACCAAGATCATCTCGTCGGGTATTGGCGATTTGAGGAAGGTCAAGGGAACCGAGTTTATAACTTAGCAGCTACCAACAACGCAGCTACCAACAACAGCTACGGCATTGTGACAGGTGGAAAGCGAGTCACCACCTACTCGCCGCCCCTACCAATCCCCTTTGGGATGGAATTTAATGGCATCAATCAATACTTGCAGCTTAAGCATTCAAACCCCTTCCAAATAAAGCGATCAAAACCCACTCAGTCATCGGCAGATGCCAACGATACGAGTACAGAGATGGAGCCTGCGAGCGAAGGAATTACGGTTGAGGCTTGGGTCAAACATCAGTTTGGTAATGGCTATATTTTGAGACAATCAAGCCAGGCGAAAAAGAAAGAATATTCGCTGCAGTGGTATGAAGGCAAACTGCGAATGACGTTAGGCGAAAAAGCCGAGCAAGACCAAACAGTGGTTTTTGATACCCGCGATCGCCTTCCCAGTGATTCAGCCTGGCACCATGTGGCCTTTACCTGGTCAGCCCAAAATCAGGAAGTGGAAATCTATGTGGATGGCGTGCGGCAAAACATTATTGCTGTGCAGGGCGAAGCTCGTAGCATTTTAATGGGCGGGCTATATAAAAGTGTGGGGGTGTTTCGAGGTCCCATCAAGATTGAACCTGGCACTTATTTAACAATTGGTGGCTTTTTTACGGGCGAAAGATTATCTAAATCTCAAATCAATCCCAATAATGTCTTGAAAGACGAAGAGAAAGACACCTTTTTTGATGGGGCGATCGCGGAAGTTCGCATCTGGAGCACGAGCCGTACCCAAAACCAAATCCGCTCGACGCTGTATAACCGCATCCTCGACCCACAAAAGCAGCCTGAGCTGTTGGGCTACTGGCGATTAGATGAAACCATTGAGAGCAACGGCAGCGTGAAGGTGCGCGATCGCTCCCGATTTGCCAACCATATGGAGGTTTCTGATCATTCCGACACTGAAAGCAAAAAAGAAAATGTTCCGACACCCACCTGGTTCCCCATTGCGACCAATGTGCCCATTGATATTGCGCAAGAGCCAGCGGCGGAGTTGATTCAGCAGGCTTTAGATCGCAATTTATTATCTGATCTCTGGTCAGCGGGGATGATTGGCGGTGACCCCCGGTTTAAGCCCGACGAACCCATTACCCTAAAGTCATACAATGCCGCGATCGAGAGAGCGGTTCCCGGCATTAACTTGATTGAAAGTAATGACGAGCAGGTTACCCGTGAAAGGGCGATCGCCCACCTGGTGGTTCAACTCGCTTTGCAGGCAGCACAGGTGACTCCGGCCCCGCCCGAGCAGTTTTTGAACGGCTTTTATCAGGATGTCGATGCCATTGACCCGCAATATCGAACCGCGATTGCGATCGCCACGGCCCATCGCATGATTGTCAGCCCTGCCGCCCCAAGCGCTCCTACAAAAGGTCAAGGTGAGCCCACCGAGAGTACTCCAGTCCACTCAGCTGCCGCAGGCAATGCCGCAGATCTTCAAGACGATCGCACCGACAGCAACAATGATGATGCCCCAGCCCAAGATCCGCAAATTCTATTCAACCCAAAGAAGCCATTAACTCGGGCCGCATTTGCCACGTTGCTTTCCCGCACCTTAGTGGCGATCGGGCAAGCTCCAGATATCCCATCTACGGCCATCGTCGAACCGCCCAAAAGTGATGAATCTCAGCTAGAGGGTGAATCTCAGCTAGAGGGTGAATTCCAGCTAGAGGGTGAATCCCAGCTAGAGGGTGAATCCCAGCTAGAGAGTGAATCCCAGCTAGAGGGTGAATCCCAGCTAAAGGGTGAATCCCAGCTAGAGGGTGAATCCCAGCTAGAGAGTGAATCCCTGAAATCGGAGTCGCGGGTTATTTCAGTTGAGAAGCTCGTCATCCCAGCAGATTATTGGGCACTGCCCTTCCTGAAAGCCCTGGCCGATCGCGACGAACAGGTCAACAGATATCTCACTGATCAAGACTTTGCACTTCATACAGCGGTACCCGTTGAAGAATATGTCGGTTTAATGCAGCGGGTGTTAGGCATTACTCTAGAACCCTCTAACGACTTGTCAATCACCCGACTGAGAGCGACCGCGCACCTCGCCAATGCTTTACAGTTGACCGGGGGCGATGTGGAAACCCTGATGGTATACCGCGATCGCGACCAGATTCCCGAAACGGATAGGGTAGCGATCGCCACCGCTACCGCTAATCGACTGGTGGTTTCCTACCCCGATGTGCGTGACTTCAGGCCTAATGATGAACTCACCCGAGCCGAACTTGCGGCGATCGTGTATCAAGGATGGGTCGCGCAACAGCAAACCGCCCAAGAGAGTGTAGAGGCGATCGACTCGCCCTTTATTGTCTCACCGCCAGCACTGCCCCAACCACCGCCACTTCCACCAGAACCGCCAGCACTGCCCCAACCACCGGCACTGCCCCAACCCCCTGTCCCCTCTCACTGGGCGGCTGACTTTGTGGCGGGTCTGCAAGATTTAGGGATTGAATTCTTCCAAGCCACGACGGCGGAGACATGGGACACCGCAGCCACCTTACAGCAGCTTGACGAGGTGTTTCAACAAGCCTTCCAAGCCCCGTTGAATATTGGCAACTCTGCGGAAGCTCAGAAATCCATTACGCGATTGTTAGCCATTATCGTCTTCGCCAAGCGACTTGGTCTGGCTGATCAAGACCCCGCGCTGACCAATCTCTATATCGATCGCGGCCAAATCGCCGTTTCAAACCACCCATTTTTACCGACCCTCGCTGCCGCCACCCAATGGGGTTTGGTGGTGAGCTATCCTGACCCAAAGCAACTGCGTCCCAATGCGCGGTTGACTCAGGCCGAGATGGCAGCGCTGATTTATCAAGCTTTGGTCAGCCGGAGCCGGGCGAACGGGTTGAACTCTGCCTACGTCGTATCCCCCGATTTACCGGCCTATTTCACCGATATTGCGGGGCATTGGGCGGAGCCATTTTTGCAAGCCATGGGCGATCGCCGATTGCTGGGGGGCTTTCCCGATGGCACTGCAAAACCTGATGAGAATATCACCCGTGCCCAATATGCGGCCCTGCTAGTGAAGGTCTTTAATCCATCCCCCAGACGACCGGCGATCGCCTTTGTAGATCTGCCTCAGGATCCTAAGCACCAAGATTACTGGGTACGGGGGCCGATCGAAAAAGCTTATCGGGGGCAACTGATGCAGGGAATCTCCGCAAACCGTTTTAACTATGGTGCCCACATCAGCCGAGCTGAGGTCATGGTTTCCCTCGGGAGGGCCATTGCGGTATCCCCAGAAGCGGTGCCCAATGCCACCCAAACTGACGCAATTTTGAGCGCTTACGCCGATGCAAATGCCCTCCCACCCTGGGCCAAGCGGGATAACGCTCAGCAGAGTATTGCGATCGCTGCGCAACATAATCTGGTCGTCAATCCACCGGGAATAGAGCAAAATCGATTGCACCCTAATCGATTAGCCACCCGTGCTGAAGTAGTCGCCATGCTATATCAAGTACTCGTATATTTACAACAAGTTGAGCCAATTGCATCGAATCCAACGCATCGGACTGATCTGACTTTTGAGTTCTAAGTAAGCAGGTGGGCTAAATTATTTGTCGGATGTGTTAGCGCCAGCGTAACGCATCAGATCCCTGTGGAATGGTGCGTGACGGCTTCGCCTAACAGCACCCTACAACATTGTTGGTTGATGTCCACCTATTTATTGGTGACTAAGGAATGAGAATTGAGTAAGTTGGGATAGCCGTCTCGGCTGTTCCAAGGTACGCCAGATGCCTACCTTAAACAATTTGGCTGTTATTTGATCCTCATTCCTCAGCCTTGGATAGGCGCTCAACCAGGGTGCGAATTCCTTTCGCGATATTTTCAAACGCCTCATCTCGGTTCGCCCAGGTGGTCACGGGTTTTGCTCCGCCCCCACGCATGATGGGCAACGCCTGCAACTTGCTAAAGGGCGCGCCGCTCCAATCCACCGGACGCAAAATCACGGGAACGACGTAGGCTTCCCCGGCTTCATGGCGCTCCAGAGCCCGGCGCATCTCCAGGTCAAAGCAATAGTCTGAGGCAATAAAGTCAGGGCTGATCAGCAGCAAGATTACCTGTGCTGAGTTGAGGTGGGTGTCAATTGCCTGGGCCCACTCACTGCCGGCTTCAATGTCGCGATCGTGCCAGGCGTTAATGACTCCCTGGCGTTTCAAAATGCTGAGATGCTTGGCCATCTCATCGCGCAGTGCTTCGTCGCGATGAGAGTAGGAAAAGAACAACTCAATTTGGCGACTTTTGGGCTGATCTCGGGAAGGCGGGGGAGCCGTCGCACTCGGCGTAGACCAGGCGATCGGCGCGATCCCTGCGGGCGGTTGCGCATCGGCTAATTCCGACTGCTGCACGCGGGTTTCTTGGGTGGTTTGATGATGAATGTCCCCCGCGCCGGTCAGGTTGCTAATGGTGCTACCGGCAATGTTGAATGTGTTGCCAGGGACGGGGGCTGGATTGGGGGCTGGTGCAGGGGCCGGATTGGCCGCTGGTGGGGAAACCGCCTGACCGGACGAACCATTGGATAAAACCGGAATGAGGCGGTTGGAAACGCCCGCGAGTTGCATCGCACTGCATCCCAACTTGTAGGCGAAATCGACCGCACGCCCCGTGCTCAAAGCTTCATAGAAACTGATGGCAAATTCTAGCGAGGCTTGGTCCGCGATCGCCTGCTGGATGCCAATCACCCAGGGAATGTGCTGAGCGATCGCCTGCGCCTGTGCCGGTGCATAGCAGCCATTCAGCACCACACCTTGCAGGTGGTCGGCAAACAAGGCAAATAGCGCTCCTAAAGCTGCTCCAGAAAGGGGTTGAGCATTGCCAGCAGCATCTGAAAACAGCAATCCAGCATCCCCGGTACCCGCTCCGGCAAAATGGACAATTGTGGGGGCAACCTCTAAAATTGCTCGTTGAATATCGCGCGGGTGGACGGCGAGCCGCTGTTCTAGCCGAAATTGCGGTCCTGGTTGCGATCGCTCTCCCCCAGCCAAAATAGGTTGCAACGCTTTCTTCAACTGAGACAAATCGGCATCTTCAGGACTAGTTGTCATCAACAATATCGTCTGACAATCCCTTGGCGAAGAAGACATAGAAAAAATTCTATTAAACCACGTCTATATTGAGAAGTGGAGTTTTGCGTGATCGAAAAAACCTCACCCAACCTCTCCTTCGCAAGGCTGCCGCTTATACATAAATTGCTAGTCGACTGCTTCCCGCTATCTAGTACAGTGCGGCGTAAATTTGCACACCCTTGGCCCTCACCCTAAATCCCTTTCCCAACCTTGGGAGAGGGACTTCCACAGGAGTTACGCACTGTCCAAGGTGCAAAAGTTGTGCATCAATGCAAACAGGGCGTTTCAGCCTTTGCTCGATTTCCTGCTTGGGCTGAAGCCAGCGTAATCCGAACCCAAAAAGTCAGTTAGAGGCACGAAAAACGGTACCTGATATATGGGGTTTTCTGTCAATGCGTAAGTCCTGTTCCAATCGGTATCGGGACTTAAGCCGTTGAGTACTAGCCCCCTTTTCTGGTATGCCCGGAGGGCTTTAAGCCCCCAATTCTAGGGGACTTCGAACTCCGGTCTCCCCCCAGAATTGGGGGGACTAAGGGGGGCCAAGGCCGCATTTTGAGGTTTATCCCGAGATGTGTATACTTAGCAGCCCAGTAACCGTCCCAGGAACTACGCTGGCTGAGCGAAGTCGAAGCCAAAACTCAGCTAGAACGTCCCCTTCGACTCCGCTCAGGGGACGGTTACGCAGCCCAAGGGGAGAAAGGCTTCAAACCCTGATTTTTCCCTTAGGAATGAGAATTGAATCAGTTGGGATAGCCGTCTCGGCTGTCCCAAGGCAGGCAAGATGCCTACCCTAAACAATTTGGCTGTTATTTGATCCTCATTCCTTAGCATAGGTGTGCTTAAAAATAGGCTTACTTGGGGTTCTGTTCAAACGCTCTCTTTAAGAAAATCAGCGATCGCCCCGTGTGCTCAGTAACATTACTGGGCACGCTAGCCCCAGTCCTCATGGATGGGAATGCCGATAGGAGCGATCGCCGTTACAGCCGAACGTTATAGCCCCCGGTGCCAGAATTCTCTGTCGCGATGCTGAGTGGTTGGTGAAGTCCACCGATGTAGAGCAAAACCGCATTGTGGACGCCTTTGGCCAGGAAAGCGCCAAGGTGCGTATTCTGATTGCCACGAACGAGGGCGATCGCGGCGCTGGGGCTGTGGGCGTTGCTCAGCACCCCGATTGCGGGTTTTGGGGCTACCGATGGGTAAAACGGCGATCGCAGAACTCCGGTTTCTGGTTCAGGTTCTTCCAATCGGTAGAACTGCGACCCCAGAAACCGGAGTTCTATGCGTGCCCCAACGGCTAAGGCAGGGTGCGCTTGCGGGTCATGACGCTGATATATTCGCCGGTGCGCCCGGTGGGTAGGGGTTCGCTCCAGGCGAGTCTTTCGCAATAACCCAGCAAGGCCATGCGGTTCATGGCATCAATGAGGGCACCGTAGTCGCCCAGCAGGATATGACGAACGGCCTCCTGGTTAAAGGAGGGTAGGTTAAAGCTGGCAGGGGCATTGCCCCCGCCGCCGGATGATTGAAACATACGGGTGTCTCCGTTTTCGGTTTAAGGAAAACGGGGAACTTATCTAGCGTTTCCCAAATGAGGCGCAACGAAGAAGCTAGATCATAAAATGATCCCAGATATCTCGTCTTACCATCGCTAAGTCGGGATGTTCAGGGGATTTGAGGAGCTGAATCCTCCTCTTTTCCCCGCCTAGAATCATTCCCCGTGGAAAAGATAGTACAAGAAGCGATCGCCCCGTACAACCGTATTTGTTGATTTGTTGACGAGGGGCGATTTTGCGTTGCATGGGTCAGGGTTGGGGGGCGATCGCTTTCCTAAAGCTACGTTACGAGTCGTCAATCGCTAATCTGGCGGACTGGTGATGCTGTATTTTGTTTGGCAGCAACACCCCACAGAATCTAAGTCGATAAGATGACGCCCCTGAAATTGCCAAATGGCGCATCTGCCATCATTCCTATAGAGAAATTGGTGAGCTACTGTCTGAACCCAGAACACTCATCTGGCAAGCATAAAGCCAGGGTTTTTGCTGCAGCTTTAGGGATTACAGCAAAGAATGCAGATGATTTGCGGAGATTAATTGCTCAGGCGGCAATTGAAGGCGATATTGTTCAGCATGCGGAGACAGAATTTGGCCGATTATATAAAGTAGACTGGAAAATCGATGGACGGGAAACGGTCTTTTACGTACGCTCTGGGAAATTCCCGCTGGTCAGCCCAATCCCCGTTTAGTTTCGGCGTTTATCAAGTAGATGCGATGCCAATCTTGACCAAACTCGATACTGTTGCCAACACAAAGCCCATTGCGCGCGATCGCTTAACCCTAGTTGAACAAGAACTTAAAGCAATCCCCTATCTTCCGGTTGGGCAAGTTGGGACTGTATTAGAAATCTATGGCGACGAGCAGCCCCAATACTTAATCGAATTTGCCGACTTAGAGGGGCGTGAATATGCGATGGCGGTCTTACAGCCTGATGAAGTGCTAGCGCTCCATTATGAGTTAACGCTAGCTAGCTAGCAACATGACAATTAAATTTGATGCGTTATTATGGCTTCCCCACTATTCTGCATCAATAGAGAATCGCCTCATACAACCGTATTTGTTGATTGGTTGAATCATAGGGGCGATCGCTACATGATGTATACACTCAGCGATGTCCCATTACTATTAGGCTTACGGGTAGAGCGATACAGCGCTATAATTTTCACCTTGAGATCATGATATGTGGATAAACGATAGCTAAAATCTTGAGTTTTGCGATCGCTGGCACATAAGTCACAAAAGTACCTTGTCATCTGGTTGGAGCACGATGGTATAGCTGTGCAGCGATCGCATTTACCCACCTCTACAGTTCTTTAATTAATCCTAACGCTGATCGCCTTCCTCGCTTCAGTGCGATCGCAAAAGCTGTCCTGTATCAAGATGCGCGAATAGCAGCTGGCGATGCCGTTAAACGTCCGTCGGGTGAAGGGCTGTAACCTTGTCGGGAGCCTTAATTACAGCTATACCGGCTGGGTTTGAGCATCAGACCTTGGACGCGAGCCTTGGGCATGAGATCTCTGACGTAAGCACTGCTTTTGGCGAGCTGAGAGGTGTGGACTCAAGATCTGACAATCCCCAAAGTAGATTTTTTCATAGGTCATCAGCGGAAATTGAGAAATGTAGTGATACGTGATGGAGTATCGATCTCGATTTGCTGGAGGTTTAGCTCGGTGAAAAATACTGGACGTATCGACGATAAAGGCCGAATGCTTGGAACCCACACAAGTATGCCAATACTCTGGTGGCATATAATTACTCATCAAATCATCCGCCACGAATCCTGAGGAGTAATTGAGAGCTCGGGCGGTCGTTTGACTCAGGGTTTTCTGAATGTATTCAAAGGGTCCCCCTTGGGCATCTACATCATCAAGGTAAATGATCACTTTGACCATTCTGCGATCCTCTTTATCAATATGCCAGTGGCGCACACCTTCTAACGAATTATTCGCAACTTCTTTTTTGAGCTCTGCGCCGAGATAGTAGACAGGTAATTGAATATAGTTTTCGACTAAATCGAGCAGCGGCTCATGAGCCCCCCACAGGAAGATCTCAGGATGTTGGTTTAAAACTTTGCTGGGAATTCGACTGCGAGCTCCGTCTTGGTAGAACTGTTGGGCATCCTGCAACACTTCCCAAGCTTTATTGACCATGAGGTCAGTGCCCGGTACAGAAAGCTCGTCAAGATGAGTGGTATAAGCCCCTTGCGCCCTTAATGCCGCGAGAACATCTTGGTAAAAGTGACTCAGCGCTGGGAGACGCGAATTGTGAGCATTAACGCCTTTGGAATAGGCGAAATTGAGTATTTGCTTGGCTGGAGGCAGTCGCTTGAGTTTCCAGATCACATTTTGAGAATTTCTATAGAAAAAAGAGGCTTGCAAAAAATCGTTAGCTAACACTTGGCTTATATAAATAAAGATTGGGACAAGAATGGCACCCAAGGATTCTTTGAAGCCATCGTATGGGAGGACTCTTCAAATTATCTTCATACGAAGGGGCTGGATATGAAGCTGTATGGTTTTCGTTTTGTTCTCAAATAAAAATAACTAATCATGAATACTTAAATTGAGGCTTCACTCAATCGCCTGACTTATGGTTGTCCACTGAGGGTGTAATTAAGTCGGTGGACATCAACCAACGATGTTGTAGGGTGCTGTTAGGCGAAGCCGTAACGCACCATTCCACAGAGATTTGATGCGTCCGCTGGCGCTAACACATCCGACAAATAATTAAGCTTATCTACTTAAAAATTTTATAAATTAGCTAGAATGCCTCAGGGTCATCCGCGATCGCTGATTGATTAGAACTTATTGATAAGTCTCGATCAGTAAATTCTAATCAATTGTTCTTGATTGTCTCCTAAAGTCCGTGACGAGGGGGTAAGTAGGAAGTTGCAATTAAACGTAAGACGCCGTAGCTTGTGGTTGAGGAACGAAACCCAATACCCGCATGGGTTACGCTATCGCTAACCCATCCTACAGTTGAATCAGCCCAGCTACTTAGGACGATCAAGTATTGGAGTGGGCCTTGCGGTCTAGAACGACGGCATAGCGATCGCGGCCCGTTTGCTTAGCTTGATAGAGGGCCCGATCCGCACCTCTGATCAACTCGGCCCAGTTCAAAACCTGGTGGGGATCAGCCACCGTAATGCCAAAGCTGAGGGTAACTCGGGGGCTGATCGGATCGGTGGAGTGGTGGATATTGAGAGCCGCGATCGCGGCCTGCATCGTCTGCACAATGACAATCGCCCCCTCCAGATGGGTATGGGGCAGAATGATGGCAAATTCTTCGCCGCCATAGCGAGCCACGCAATCGGTGGTGCGGTTGACACAGTGCTGGAGAGCCTGCGCGACGGCAATCAAGCACGCATCGCCAGCCGGATGCCCATAGGTATCGTTGTACTGCTTGAAGTAGTCGATATCACACAAAACCAGCGTCAGTTCCCGCTGTTCTCGGTAGGCGCGTTGCCACTCCGCCGTCAGAATGTCGTCAAATCGGCGGCGATTGGCAATTTGGGTCAAGCTGTCAGTGGTAGACAGGTGCGCCAATTCTTGATTAGCCGCTAATAGCCGCTGATGAAGTTCAGACTGTTGGAGGGCGATCGCCAATTGGTGGGCCACCTGCTGCAACAACTCCAGTTCATCCGGTTCCCAGTGGCGGCAGGTAGCGCAGGCATGAACAATCATCAGCCCCCACACGCAGACAGTGCCATCGGGTTGGTTTTGGGTAATAGGGGCAACCATTTTAGACTGCACCCCCACAGACTGCATAAATGCCGTTAAGCATTCCCCCCAGTCATCTTGGGTGACATCCGGGACAATGCGCCCCTGCCCCTGCTGATAAAACTCGTAGCACTGGGGCGAAAAGTGCTCATCTCCCCACCGCATTGCCAGGGTGGTCGGATACTCTGGGCGCACACTCTCTTGAATGACCACCCCCGAGTGCTCGGACATGAGTTGAAAAATCAAGGTGCGATCGGGCCTCAGCACCCGCTGCACCTCGGTCACCGCCGTCGAGAGGATGGCGGCCAAGTCCAGGGACTCGCGAATGTGCTGGGTAATCATGCGCAGGGAATGTTCTTGGTTGACCCGGCGCAATAAAGCCGTCTGGGCCTGCTTTAGAGATGTAATGTCGCGCGACACAATCAATCCTGACGTGATGCTACCCGCAGCGTTGCGCTCCGGCACAATCCGCGACTGAAGCGCATAGTTCCCTGCCGGGAGCAATTCCTGAGTTTCTAACTGCTGCTCTTGGCCAGACTCAAAGGCCGCCGCAATCGCGGTTTGCCATTGCGCGAGCGACGCCGCTGGGAGGCCCAGGTTTGCCAGCCGTTTGCCGAGCAACCTGGCCTGAGGCCTTGCCATTTTGCGCTCTACCGTCGGATTCACATATTGAATGCGGAACTCGGTATCGACTCGGAGAATCCCATCGGGGGAGTTTTCGGCTAAGGTGCGAAACTCCGCTTCGCGTTGACGCAGGGCAGTTTCAGCCGCTACCCGCGCGGTAATATCTTCGACGATGCTGACGATTAGCTGCGCTTGCCCCATCGCATCATAAACAGCCACCTTGCGGTTGTGGATGATGCCGGATCGCCCGGCTTTAGTGGTGATGACTTCCTCTGGTCGTTCCCAGAGCCCCCCCCTGGCGATCGCCTCGCGATCATCCGCCACACAACGTTCGGCCTGAGCCTGGGGCCACAGGTCGGCATCCGTGCGACCGATCGCCTCCGCACTGGTGTAACCCATTAGCTGGGTGCAAGCGGCATTCCACAGGGTATATCGCAAGGTATCAGCCGCTTTCGCAAACACGCAGACAGGCAGGTGATCGAGCACCTGTTGGAGCAGATGGCGGGTTTGCTCCAGGTCGAACTCTGCTTGTTTGCGATCGCTGATATCCGTGGCGATGATGGTGACAATCCAACCGTCTTGCCCGTCATCCCGGTTGGCGGAGAGGAGTTCCTGAATCCAGTGGACAGACTCATCAGGATACCGAAAGCGATATTCGATAGTTTTGTAGGGATGCCCCGAGATTAATTCCTGAATTGCCGGTTCAACGACGGTTTGCCAATCTTCGGGAGCAATCCGCGATCGCCAGAGAGCGGAATTCTGTTGAAAGGTTTGGGGGGTATAGCCAAAGACCATTTCAGTGCCGGGGGAAAAGTAGTCGTAGACCATCTCGCGATCATCACCCAGCCACCGAAACTTCGCGATCGCTGCCTGCAAGCTGTTCAGCATCATCGCCAGTTGGTCACGGGACTCTTGCAGATCCTGCTCCAACTGGTGACGTTCGGTGACATCCCAAAAGATGCCCTGGGTTCCCACAATGTTGCCCTCGCCATCCCGCACCAGGGATTTGATGACCTGCACATAGATGGGACGGCTTTCCCCAGTGGGCTGATGCCCGTCAACGATATCGAAAATCTCTCCCGTTGCGAGCACATGGCAATCTTCGGCGTCATACCGGGCGGCCAAATCAGGGGGAAACACCTCATAGACCGTTTTCCCAAGGAGGTCGGCCTCAGTCATCTGGAGCCAGTTCAACATGGCGGGGTTGGCGTAAATAAAGCGCTGCTCCCGATCCTTGCGATAAAGACATTGAGGCATGGTGTCTGCGAGGGATTGATACAGCGCCTGGCTTTCCCGTAGCGCGGCTTCCGTGGCCTTTTGCTCGGTCAGATCCAGGCCAAACCCGAGAACTGCTTTAGGCGTCCCGTCTGGTTGCCGACTCAACACCACTTCCCGGCTATAGGCCATCAGGGTACTGCCATCTTTCCGCAGGCAGGCATACTCCAGTTCGTAAACCCGGCCTTCGCGATCGGCCCGAATTTGCTGGTCGTGGGCGGCGAGCCGGTCACGGTGGTCAGGATGGTAAAGCTCCGGAAGAAACGCCTCGCCCTTCGCCTGAATTTCCGGCAGGGTATACCCCAGGCTCGCTTCATAGGCGGGATTGCCATAGGTCAGCTGACCCAGCTCAAGATCGTAGATATAGAGCGGAATGGGGGCAAGCTCCATCACCTGGCGGCGAAATGCCTCACTCGCCTGCAGATCTAGTTCGGCCTGCTTGCGATCAGTAATATCAATGTCGGTGCCGACCAGGCGGTAGGGGGTGCCATCGGGCGATCGCAGCACCGCGCCCTGGGCCAGCACCCAACGCAAGCTGCCGTCCCGGTGGGTCATGCGGTGCTCCACCCGGTAGTCCGGCGATCGCCCTGCCAAATGCTCCGTCACCGCTGCCATCACCGCTGGCAAATCCTCGGCAGCAACGTATTGCGCCCAGTCATCAATATGATTGCGAATCTCATCATCCCGATAACCCAGCATTTCCTTCAGCAGCGGGTCGAGGTAGATTTCATGGGTTTGCAGATCCCAATCCCAAACGCCAATGGAGCAGGCCCGAGTCGCCTGTTGATACTTGGTTTCCGTTTCAGCCACGATGGCCGCCGCCTGACTTTGAATCGAGTCGATCTGCTGATATAGTTGCAATCTTTCCAGGGTAGAGCCGATGTGGGTGGCGATTTGCTGCAGCACCTGACCCTGCACCCGCTGCCAGTCACAGGCCGCATGACATTGATGGAGGATCAGCCAACCCCAAAGCTGGGGCGCATCCTGACCAGCCTGGGCGGGAGGGGCATTAATCCAGATCGGACTGGCCAGATATGCCTTGATCTGATGGGCACTCAAATTGGCGATCGCCGCCGCATCTAACGGACTAACAGCGACCCGATCAATCGCCTCAACCGCAATGTCAGGTGAGGGGTCAGAAGATGGCAGGACTGGCAGGGGGAGGGACTGGTGCAGCAACGATGCCCCTCCCCCTGCCAAAGATTCAGCAACTACCAGGCCCGTAGTCTCCGATGACACCTGGCAAATGACGGCGCGATCGCTGCCAAACAGGGCTTGCGTCTGCTGCACCCCCGTTTGCAGTAGGGCCTTAATAGTGGTGCATTGCTGGAGTTGCCGGGTCGCCGTTGCCAGCTGAGCAAACACCTGTTCAATCGGATCGGTGGCCCCCAATACAAGCGAAAGCAGCATAATTTTTGATTAAGCTCGAACTGAGCTCCTCCATAGGTGAGGATGCAGAGCCAGGGGAGAAACTAAAGAAAAATCACTCTTTAGGTAGATGACTTATCTTACCTTTCGCTAAGGGGAGATTTACTGGACTTTAAGCAATCTGAATCGGTGGAACGGTTAGGCAACGTTGCCACAGCCACCTGTAACCTTCAGACTGCAAAAGTGGGACACATTTTAGTGAGTAATCTCAGTGACTAAAATGAGCAATTCGACAGGCCAAACTGCGACTTGCCATCCCAGTTACTGTAGTGAAATCTGGATCCTCCCAGCCCCTTCGTTGCGGGATCACCTGCCGCCGAAACCGGACACTTATAGGTTTCCCGCCACTTGCCCTCCGGCCAGCCACCGGCGGGTGAATCGTAACCTTGATGTCTAGCTGCGCGGTGCGATGGGCGGCGTTGGGCTTATGCCTCCTGGAGCCACTGCTCAATGCGATCGCCCAACGCCTGCACCTCAGCTTCCAGGGTGAAATAGTGGACACAGGCCCGGACGCAATGAGGATGGAGCAAAATCCGCAGGAGTATCTGCTCCGCTTCCAAATCATTCACCAGGCGGGTGTGCCGCTCTGGACTGGGTTGCCCCGCCGCATCCAAAATTTCAAAGGACACTAGCCCCGATGGGGGTGGAGTCGCTGACACCATGCGGATTTGGGGATGCGCTTGCAGCCGCTCCCACAGCGCTCGGCTCAAGTCCCAGAGGCGTTGAAAGCGGTCCTCGGGCGTGCCCCACTGCTGATGTAGCGTCAAAGCTGTCTGCAAGCCCGCCATCAGGGGATAGTCAGAGGTCGCCACCTCATAGCGCTGCCCATTGGGCTTCCAGCCGGTGGGGTGGGCCTGGGCATCGGTGGTAATGCTGCGCCAGCCGATAAAGGTCGGGGCGATCGCGTCTCGCACCTCAGGTCGCACGTAGAGCCCTCCCAACCCCGCTGGCCCACAGCACCACTTGTGTCCCGTAAAGGCGTAAAAATCCACCCCCAGGGCCGTCAGATCTAGGGGTATCATGCCCACCGATTGGGCGGCATCCACCAGCACCCAAACGGGATCGGGGCGATCGTGGCACAGCTGCACCAGCTCCGCCAACGGGAGCAATTGTCCCGTATTCCACAAAATGTGGCTGACCACTAGCATCCGGGTGCGAGGCTGCAAGGCGGCCTCAATCACCGCCACAGGCTCTCCACCCTGAGCAGTGGCGAGGATGGGGCAAATATCCACCTCGACGTGAAAGCGCCGACTGATTTCCTGCACCGCCGCAATGACGCCGGGATGTTCACAATCGGTCATGAGAAGGCGATCGCCGGTCTGCCAATCCAGCCCCCACAGGGGAATGTTGCACCCCACGGTCACGTCTTCCGTCAGGGTCATCGCCGCTGCTGGCACGTGCAACGACTCGGCCAGGGTTTGTCGCATTGCTGCTGCCGACTGCTGAATCCACTGATTAATGCCGTTGGAAAATGGCCCCTCGGTCTGGAGCTGAGTGTGGGCCTGATAAATCGCTTCCAGCGCAGCCTGGGGCATTGGCCCCTGACCCCCAAAATTAAAGTAGCGCTTGTTGGCTAGCGCCGGAAACTGGGCGCGCCAAGTCTGTAGCCGGGTAGCCATGTCAGGAGAAGCACTCGAAACCATAATGTTCGCAGGAGTTAGCCCTTTCACTGTATCAGGAGACTCCGGCCCAGGCGCGATCGCCCTCTAGGGGAAGACACCCCGACTCAATACCCTAAACTCGGCGCGATCGCCCCGACCTCACCCATAATGCTGTATAACTGTCAATAGGCCATGTCCTATAGCACCCTGCCAGTGCGATCGGAAATTGGCTGGCCTCCTGGGTCTGTGGTCATCTTGATTGAGTTTTTATGGTGCTCCCCTGTTCGCCCCATGCCTATTGTTCTCAACAGCGACCAGTTGGGGTCGTCAGAGAAGGTATGCCTGAGCGCCAGCAAAATCGCCCGACGAAGATGCCTGACTGCCCCTGGCGGCCCTTGAAACCCTTTACCCGTAGAGTCAACCTTGCCCGCTAGCGACCCCTTACCGCATCACATGATGGCTGGGGTTGGTCACTTAAAACCCCTCGCCGAATCGAGTCGCTTGCCTGCTAATCCGTTGTCTCCTTCCCCCGATCGCGCTCCTTACTGGGTGACCGACTTTTTGCTGCTGCAATATCAGCGCTGCTCGCGGCGGGCCTATCTCGACACCCACCGAGATCGCGCCGAGGCCGACCCGCCGAGCGACTATCTGCAAAAAATTAAGCAGGACAGCGCCGAACATCGCGCGGTCGTGCTGGAGGACTACACCGGCTTTCAGCGCCCCGAGTACCCCCCCGGCGATTGGCGAAAGGGAGCCCAGGCCACAGCGACGTTAATGGCGGCAGGGGCGGAATGCATTGTCGGGGGTGTGCTGATCAACGCCATTGACCACGACGTGTATCTGGTGAGTTGCCCCGATATTTTGGTGAAACAAGGGGGCTGGTCACTGTGGGGTGACTGGCAGTATGCCCCGGTAGACATCAAACTGGGCAAAAAGCCCAAGCTAGACTACCAAATTGTGGCGACCTATCACGCTTATGTGTTGGCCCACACCCAGGGCAACTGGCCCCACGAAAGCTGGCTCGCTCTGCGAGAGGGCCGTTATCACTCGGTGGATTTGGATCAACAACTACCCAAGTTTGGCGAAGTGCTCGCAGCTTGTCTGGCGGATCTGCGCCACGAAGCGGCCCCCGAAGTCTTCATCGCCCATAGTCGCTGTGATCTGTGCCACTGGTTTAGCCAGTGCTACCAGGCCGCCAGCGAGGCGTCTCATCTGTCGCTGCTGCCGGGGGTTACCCCCGCTCGGTATACCCACCTCAAGGGGCAAAACCTGACCACGCTGGCTGATTTGGCCCAGGCCCACCCCACCCAACTGGCATATCTGCCGGGGTTTGGTGATGCCGTCGCCGAAAAGCTCATTCACCAGGCGCAGGCCACGCTCTACGATCGCGCAATCGGTCGCACTGCTAACGCCAGCGATCGCTTTATCCTGTCGCCTCAAGACCTGCCCAGTGCCGAAGTTGAGCTGTATTTCGACATCGAAGCCGCCCCCGATGTGGATGTGATTTATCTCCATGGGGTGCTGGTCGTCGACCATCGGCAACAGACCGAACAGTTTCATGCGCTGCTGGCGGAAACCCCCGAGCACGAGCAGGACGCCTGGGAGCGATTCCTGGATTTGGTGCTGCAATATCCCCAGGCTCCGATTTATCACTTTTGCCCCTACGAAGCTCAGACTGCCCGCAAGCTGAGCAAGCACTACAACTGCCTCAGCCACAGTGAGCTCCAAAAACTCTTGCAGCGCTTTGTCGACATTCACTGGTGCGTGACCGAGGCGGTCACCCTGCCCGTCGAAAGTTATGCGCTGAAGCATATCGCCCGGTGGATGGGCTTTGAGTGGCGCGATAGCGAGGCTAACGGGGCGCAATCGATCTGTTGGTATAACGACTGGCTCACCACGGGAGATCGCGCTTACCTAGACGCGATCTTGCGCTACAACGAAGACGACTGCCGCGCCACTTACCATGTCAAACGCTGGCTGACGGAGTTCGCCAAACTCCACTGGCAAGCCGCCCAGGTGCCCTACCTCACCGCTTCGGCGTAGGGGCCAAAAAATCCTTTGGGAAAATGTTTGACAAAGTGTTCGTTTAAGGACAAGATAAAGATCGCCCGATTCCAAGGGCCTGTAGTTCAATTGGTTAGAGCACCGCCCTGTCACGGCGGAAGTTGCGGGTTCGAATCCCGTCAGGCCCGTTCTAAAAAAATAAATCCTTAAGTGGCTGTCGCTGCAACTGTAGGCAGATGATTGCAGGATGGTTATATAAGGTAGTACAGACGAGTATTTCTTTAAGCGATCGCATGACTCCGAAAATGCTTGCCAAGCGACTGCACAAAGCGCTGCTAGAAAACGGCGAGATGGCTGACGCTTTGTATGAGTATGAGCTTCAGGAAAATATCGACTACTGGTATAAGGGCTTGATCCGCGACCAGGAAGATTTTGTTTTCGTCGTGACCGAAAATTCGGGTGATGTGGCCATGGTGTTGATCACGCCCGATAAAACGGTTTACGTGAATGAGAAAGCCAGAGCCAAGCTGATGGAATTTTGGTCGGCTGGCTACACCCAAAATATCGAAAGGTTTATTCCGGCAATGGTGCAGACCTTGCTGGACGGCAATTTCTTTGAAACTGGCTGCAAGATTGTTGATACGAGCAGACAAAAAGGGCCGAGAAAGTCAGGACGTTGGGTCAGATGATGATCAGCGCTAACAGCTCGTTGGTGGAGAGTTTGCTGCTGACGTCGGTGCCAGAGAGCAGGCTGTCGGCGAGGTCGCGTTTGGTTTTGTGCAGCGCGACGATTTCAATCATTGGCGTCATCTTCTAAGACAGCACCCAAATAAAGCTGGACAAAGGTCTCAGCAGCGTCTCTATTCATGGTCTTAAGAGCACTCACGATGTCTGCAACGGTCTCGGCAGTGGGATCTCTCTCCTCATGAAACCACTTGTAGATCGCTGATCGCTGTAATCCCATTTTGACGGCAAGGCTATTTTGACTGATGCCATACCGAGTTAAGACTTCTCTGAGGGCTTTTCCTGCTTTTCCCATGCTCCTCATCGTCCCAAAGGAGCACGATTCAGTAAATGTAGTCTCAAGAGATGACATTTTGAACAGATCGGGATAGGATGCAAATGTCATCTCAATAGGCTACATTTCCGAAAGGTGGAATATGGCACAACCCACAGAAAGTGTATTAGCACACAAAGTCTTAGAGGTATTCGTTCAAGAGTTCGGATTAACAACTGTAGTGGGCCTAGCAGCATCCGTTGCATCAATCACTGCTGACAGGCTTGAAGCAACGAATGATCCTGAAAAATCAGATACGGCCCGTGAATGGAGACAAGACGGACAAACGATTAGGGCGATAATGTTTCGCCTAAGACATTAACGCAATCTATCAATGCAAACGATAAAAGAACCCTGGAGAAAGTCTCTGGGGTTTTCTATCGCAAATATTTATAGAACTAGGCGCAAAAGACGCGGCAAACTTTCAGTGAAAATTTCTAGAATAAATAAAATCAAAAAATATCTATTCAAAAAGAGTGCTTAATCACTTCCCAATGAAAACCGCTTCCGCTGGAGTTCAATTTTGAAAGCATTAGAAATTTGCTGGGCAGTTGGTTGGGCATCAGGATTATTGCTTAAAAGCGTACATAATGCAGCAATGTACGCCTCCCCAAATAGCGCTGTTAATGCACCTGCTGTGCTTCCTGAAATCATTCCTCCTACGACCGTCCCAGCACCAGGTATCAACTTGAGCATATTTGCAACGAGAATCTTACCTCCAACAGTCCCTCCGCTACCAGCAATTGCTCCAGATAGTAATGTGCCGAGGAATGCACTTGTAACTTGTAATCCAAATACAGCACTTATACCAGCCAGCATACTTACTTGCGTAGGCACCAAGCCTAAAGCATCAGAAAAAGGGATTGGTGCTGCCCCTATTCCTATTGCAGTTGCGGCTGCAGTACCAACAACTACATGAGAACGATTGATTTTAGTTCTAAGAGATACTTTCTGTGCAGCCGTGAAGGCATTTCTTACACTATCAGGAATAACCTCAATAGTCAGCTCCACAAGTTCTTTTAAGCCCTTAGGAGGTAGTTCATAACCACCTTCAATGACTTCCTTGATTGCCCTCACCATAATTACATTACGGAGAAAAGGCAGCTCTTCACGAATGTGATTTCTAAATCCTGTATCATCAGATCTGGATTTTGTGATCACGCCTATTACCGGCATATATTGGTCGAGTATTTTTGCGAGCATGATCTCGCCTTCCTCCAACCTGTGGCTATCCTCGGTAATGCATAACCAAGCTACATGAAGGTGTTTAGTATGATCTTTTTCTCTACTACGCTCTTTGACAAATTCTTTTAGCCCTGCAAAAGTTTCATCAAATTTGGCAATTTCAAGACCTCTTGTGTCAAAAATAGATAAAGGTATTCCTTCTTTGGTTATTTCAGTAGTATTAGTCGTTACTGGACGACCTTGTCCTACGGTAGCGAGATTACCTTGGAATATTGAATTGATCAGAGTGCTTTTACCAACACCTGTTTTCCCAGCAATTAGAACATTTACGTTGCCACGATTTTTCAATGCATCCTCAACCGCTTTTTGTAAGTAATCGGAAAAATCTATTCCATCAAATGATTGGCTCATAAAAATATTAGTTGATTTTGAACTATGGCGACTGAAAAATTAATAGGTATGCAGGTATGCACGTTAATTCTTGGCATTCCCCTTCAAATCAGGGCACTATCAGCAAGCGCAACCGAAAAAAATGCTTAAGCATAGCCACCCAGGAGTTTTAGATTGCTTCATCAGAGTCAGAAGCGCACTTCCATGTATTGCCAAGCAACTTAGGTGGTTCTATGCTCTTAGATGGCTTTTTTGATTCGCAAATAATACTTTTATAACTACCATCAACAGAAGTTGCCCCAAAAGCGTAACTCACTAAATTCCTCTTTTGGGCTCTAGAAATAACGATCATGTTTTCGGCATCTGCTTCGATAACACTAAATTCATAAGCATCATTATCATTGATGATTTTAGGTATGTTTCCACTCAAGTCATCAAAATTTTGTATGAAATCTTTATCCTCGGTGATAGCAAGTAGTTGCTCGCTTTCTATCAGGCCCAATGCCGCTCTAGCATTGATTTGTGCTTGTTCTCGTTCCTCTTGAATTCTTTGTTTACGAGGAAGGAGCGAAACGTATTCTTGATAGTAATCATTAGAATAGGACTGAGCATTATCAAATTCCTCTTCAACTATAGATTCTGGCTTATCTGGGTCTAGAAAATGAATAAATCCTTGGATTGTAGACTCCATAGAGTTGATCATTAAGTTCGCAGCGGTTTCCGAACAACCGCTCCAACTGATTGACTCGGCCTCTTGTTTTATACCTTGAAGATCTCTTATTTGATTTGATAATGCCACTCTTGAAGTGCTAAAAGCAAGTTCTTCTGCATCATCCCATTGAGCGTTTAGCCGATCCAAAACCTGGTAGGCTGGTTCACCCTCTACTTTGCAAACCCTAGAAAAACCTGAAATCAAAAATGCAATAGGTAAAACCAAAACTAATAGTGCTCCAAGCCCACTTGGAATCAACCACTTAGAGCTTAGAAACTTATCGGTGAAAGTTTTCGAAGGTTTACGGCTATCTTTGTTAGATGCAGTTTTATGACCATTGCTAATTGCTTCCCTTTTAGCGCTAGTTTGCTTTACTGGCATCCTTGGACTCAATTTTGGTGGTTTTGATTCTAAAACTTCTACTTTCTCTACAGACTCAACTCCTAACTTGATCGCGCCCAATTTAATTCTTTCCAGAATTGCTATTTCGATTGGAGGATTAGGTGATTTAAGCTCGATTTTGAGAACCCCTCCATCTTGCTTAATGCTTGAGACGGTAATCGCTTTATCAGACAGAGATTTGTTAATTAGTGCAGCGATCGCTTTGGGATTGCCCTGCTTAGCAAGTTCTAGAGCGTTAGGTTTAGATGAAGTCATTTTCGCCAGTAGAAACGGCTACCTCTTAGGTATTCAGAGTCTTCCCGTTCAAACTGGAACATTCAACAGACCGCAACCGAAAAAATGCTTAAGTTATAGTCAAAGGGGCATTTCATGGGCGATGAGGCGGTTGATGGTGACGGGGCACTGCGGACCGATGCGGTGGGGGGCAGCAGCAGTCTCAGGCATCTTAGAGTGCTCCACAACGATGCAAAGAACGCTTTTATAATTGTATGTAGCGCTAAGGAACCCCAGAAACCATGAAAGCCTACGAGTTTGCGGGAGAAGTGACGGCTGAAGGGCAGCTGAAGTTGCCTAGTTCTGCCCGGTCTCAACTGGCGGGGCATCCCCAAAGGGTCAGAGTGATTGTGCTGGTCGAAGAGGTGGCTGAAGCCGAAGCCGCCGCAACCTGGCAGCCCCTCGCCACTGAGCAATTCCTGGCTGGATACAGTCCTGAAGATGCCATTTATGACTCCCTATAAGCATGGATACTTATGATCCTGGGGAAGTCGTTTTGCTCGCTTTCCCCTTCACCGATGGTCTGCGCCAAAAGCAACGCCCGGCTTTAGTTTTACTGGATGTCAAAGACCCCGATATTGTCGTCGCCAGAATCACCAGCCAATCTTATACAACTGCGTTTGACGTGAATCTGCTGGAACCAATGGTCGCAGGGTTGCTCTTAGCATCAGTCGTGCGTCTGCATAAACTGGCGACGGTAGAAAAGGCCCTGGTTAAGCGACGGTTGGGGCAACTATCAGAACAAGACTGGGCCAGTGTGAGCGCAGTCCTAAACCAAATGTGGCGACAAAATTAAGCTCGCTGCAACTGTCAGGCTGTAAGTCTGGCCGAGTTGCCACGATCGCTCAATCCCGGCGATCGCACCATGACTAATTTGGCCCCATCACGACTCTAGTCACCCACATCTACCCCTGAATCAGCGCCAGCAGTTCGTCGGTGGAGAGCTTGCTGCTGACATCGGTGCCCGTGAGCAGGCTGTCGGCGAGGTCGCGGTTGCTTTGTGCAGGGCGACGAGGCGGTCGATGGTGACGGGGCGCTGCGAACCGCTGCGGGGATTTCAGCGCCGCACTCCCCATCGCGAGCAGAGACTGAGGCCATTAACCAGGACTCAGATTCCGGATGGGGTTTACAAACTGAGAGCTGCCTAACGTTTCGCGATCGCTGCTAGCGCGATATTATTTGCAGCAACCACAGGTATAAAGACTTTGTAGAACTGATGCCAGACTTGAGGATGGATTCGGCGGCTGAGTGGGTGCCTTGAACTCGTGATGACCGACTAAACGGCCCCCCGTTTTGTCCAGCACCCCCGCTTTTGTTTGCGTTTACCCCCACGCTAATCTTTCGTTACTGGGCTCCATGTCGAATTCCCCCCATCCGAATCCCGCCCCCGATGAAGAGCATTCCACCCACCGCTCGTCTTCGATCCTCTTAGGGGTCGCGGCGGGGCTGGGTGTCATTGCCGCTGCCGGAGCCATTGTGGCTGTGGTTTGGGGCGATCGCCTGATCGAAACTCAGGTCTTGCCACGGGTCGAAGCTCAACTGGCGGAAACCATTGGTCGCCCCATTGATTTAGGTCAGGTGGAGGGCATCTTCATTTGGGGAGTGCGGTTGGAGAATATCGTGATTCCCCCCACGGACACCGACGAAAGCACCGTCACGGTAGAAACCGCCGAGTTGGATTTTGCCCTGCGACCGCTCCTATTTCAGCAAACCATTGAGTTTGATCTGCGGTTGCTGCGGCCCGAAGTCATCTTGGTGCAGGAGGTCGACGCCCGGTGGCTGGACCTGGTCTTACCCGAACCCCCCGAAGGCGAATCGCAAATCGGTCTCGAAATCCAGTCACTCACCGTTGAGGATGCCAGCGTCACCGCGTTGACCCGCATTCAAGATGCGGCGGCAGCCGTCATCCGCGAGCCGGTGGAAGTCACTGAGGTTGGCCTCGTCGCCACTTTTCGCGGCATCGAAAATCAGCAGGTCGACTTTGAGGCCAGTGGGCAGTTGGACTCAGGCCGCTTTGAGCTGCTGGGGGAAGGGGATCTCAACGACAAAGCCATCCAGACCAACGTCCGCTTGCAGTCGCTGCCCCTACGCGGCGTTAACCTGGTGCTGCCCTCGGCCTACAGCGTGCGATCGGGGCGACTCAACGCGAATCTCACCGTGGCGGCGGATCTCACCGAAGACAACGAGCTAAATACGGACACCGTTGATCTGCAAGGGACGGCGCGATTCCAGGAGGGCGAGGTACTGATTAACGAATTGCCCGCCCCCGTGAGCAATATCCGCAGTCAGCTCCGCTTTCAGGGGCAGCAGGTCACGTTAGAAGACACCGCGCTACAGTTAGCCGATATGGTGCTGACGGCAGAGGGCACGGTGGATCGGCAAGCAGGCTATGACCTGCGGGCGCAGATTCCCACGATCGCGATCGCGGAGGTGCAATCCCTCGCCGATTTGGAACTCCCCGTGGCGGCGGCTGGCAGCTTTCAGCTCAATGCTCAGGTAACAGGCGATCTGGAAGCCCCCCAGGTGCGAGGCCAACTGACCAATCGCGGGACGGTGCAGGTGGACCAGGTGGAGCTAGCCGCGATCGCCGCCGACTTTGCCCTCAATCAAGAGCGGTTTGACTTGCGAGAGTTGCGCGTCGTACCCGAAACCGGCGGCGTGGTGGTCGCCCAGGGCCAGGCCGATATCACCGACTGGGATGATCCCCGGTTTCAGCTCACGGCCCAGGTCGATGTGCCCGTCGATCCCTTCGCTGAGATCTATGGCGTCACCCTGCCAGCGGCTAGCGTGATCGGCACCCTAACCGCCGATGTCGACGCTGAAGGCACCTTAGAAGCCCCAACGGCAGTGGCCCAGTGGCAACTTTCGGAGTCTTCCTTTCCCGGTCAGGGGGTGTTGACGTTGGCTAACAACCGGCTGGTGTTAGATCAGACGCGCCTGCAAGTGGCCGACGGCACGATCACCGCCAACGCGATCGCCAATCTGGCAACCGGCGACTGGCAAGCCACCGCCACCACTTCTCAGGTGCCCATCCAACAATTCACCCGCGAAGCGCGAGGACTGCTCAGCGCCAACCTCAACGCCGCTGGCAACCTGTCCAACTTTGATCTCGCTACCCTGCAAGCGAGCGGTGACGCCACGATCGCCAATGCCATCCTCCAACCGGCCCCCGCTAGTGCGCCCCTCTTGCCGCCCGGCGACTGGACCACCGAATTTGAGTGGCTGGGCGATGCGATCGCCGTCCGGAACTTCTCCGCGCCCAACCTGCAAGCCGACGGCACCATCGGCGTCGATTTCAGTCGCGACATCCCCATCGGGGAACTCGCCCTCGACGTGGCCCTGCAAGACTTTGACCTGCAACCGCTGAACCGCCTGCTCCCGGAGGCCGCCCAGGAATATGGCCGGATCGCGGGCCTCACCAGCTTTACCGGGCAGCTCACCGGCACCCTCGACAATCCCCAATTGGACGGCAATGCCCGACTCGTGGATCTGGCGGTGAATCGATTCACGTTTGAGCGGTTATCGGGGCCGGTTAACTTTTCTCTGGCGGCAGGGGGCGAAATCGATTTGCAGGGCGGGGGCGATCGCGTCTCTCTGGTGCTCAATGCTGATCCCTGGCCGGTGGCCTTTGAGATTCGTAATCAGGACTTGGTGGCCTCGGGCACCGGCATCGGTCGAAGTCTGGATGTGGATATCGAGCAGTTTCCGCTCGATCGACTGGATGTGCAGCCTGCGGCCAACTACGGCTTTGGAGCGATCGCGGGCCTGGTGGATCTCAGCCTGACCGCTGATTTGACCGACTTCAGCAACCCCAGCGCCAGTGGCACCCTCACCGTCCGCGAGCCAGGGTTGGCCCCCGTCGCCGCCGAACTGTTCACCACCGATTTTCGCTATGCCAACAACACCGCCATTCTGGAGCAGGGTGAGCTGCTGCTTGAGGACAGTCGCTTTTTGCTCAGCGGCAGCGTCACCCTGCAACCGGCGATCGCCTACGACGCGCAACTCACCGTCGCCGAAGGCCATATTGAAGACCTGGTGGCGATCGCCCAGACCATCGATCTAGATGCCCTGCGCTTTGGCCTGGACAATCAACCGCCGCGAGGCAATGCCGCTGACCTTGGGGTGCAGTCCGTTCGCCTGCCCATGGCCACCTTTTTAGAACAACTTGAGGCCTTTGTCGCCTATGCTGAAACGTTGCCAGCAGATTCGGCAGTGGCAGGCCAGCCCGAGATCCCCCCCCTCGACACCTTAATGGGGGAATTTACCGGCGGCGTTTCGGTGGCGGGGCGATCGCTCGACTTCACAGCGCTCACCGCCGATTTCAACTTCAGTGGGCAAGACTGGGAGTGGGGATCCTATGACCCGCCCAATCGATTTATCGTCAGCGGCAACGTCGAAGAGGCCACCGTGACCCTCGATCCCGTCTCCATCATGGCGGGGGAAACCGTCGTCAACCTGACCGGCAGCGGCAGCCTCGCCGACCTGGAGGGGGAACTGCTGGTGGATAACTTGCCCGTGGAACTGGCCGCGGCCTTTTATCCCCTGCCGGTCGATGTGGAGGGCGATCTGGATATCACTAGCCAATTTGGCGGTAGCCTCGCCAATCCCCGAATTGAGGGGCAATTGCTGGTGGCCAATCCGGTGATTAACGAGCAGCCCCTCGATCGCGTAGTGGCCACCTTTGACTACCGCAATGCCGTTTTAGCAGTGGAGGGAGAGGCCGCGATCGACCCCGCCGACGCCCCCATGACCCTGACAGGCACCATTCCCTACGCCCTGCCCATCATGACCGTGCAGCCCCCCACCGATCAGATCAACCTCACCGCGATCGTCCCCGAAGACACCTTCGACTTCATCAACGTACTGACGGCGGATGAGGTGCGCTGGGAAGGCGGCGACGGCGAGATCATCGTACAGATCGGGGGCACTGTGTCAGCACCGGTGGTCGCGGGGACGGCGACCTTCCAAGACGGCATTGTCACCAGTCCTGAGCTGGGCGATCCCCTCACGGATATCACCGGTCAGGTGCAGTTCAACCTCGAACGGGTCGGCATTCCCCGCTTGCAGGCTCGCATCGGCGACGGCACCGTCGCGATCGCCGGTCAGTTGCCCCTACAGCTCTCCGGCGAACCGTTACTGGCGCAGTTCCCAACCCCATCGACCCCACCCCCCGAAACGGCTCCTCCCGATGGCATCCTCATTGCCTTAGGCGAGTTGCCCCTGGACTACCGAGGCATTCTCGACGCGGAATTGGACGGCCAGGTCATCGTTGCGGGGGCAGTATTAGATCCGACGATTAGGGGGGGGGTTGAACTCAGTAACGGCCAAATTCACGCTAATCAACTGCTGCGACAAGCGGGAGCCCTCAATCTACCCACCTCAGAGGAGGTGCAAGCGGTCAATCCCTATCGGGCCGAGTTTTTAGGCATTGATCCGCTAGCGCCGCAAGCCACCCACTCACCGGCAGGCATCTTAGACCGGGTGAGTCTAGATGAATTTGGGATTGTTTTTAGCGATCGCCTCGTCGTGTCCGGGCAACCCTTCTACAACGTGACCGCCGACGGTGGCCTGGTCGTCAACGGACCGCTCTCCAACCTGCGCCCCGAGGGTGAAGTTGACCTCCGCACCGGTTGGATCAACCTCTTCTCCACCCAGTTTCGCTTAGATACCAGTGCGCCCAACTCCGCCATCTTTAACCCCGCAGATGGCCTTAACCCCTACTTGGATGTGGTGTTGACGGCCCGAGTCCGCGACACGGACGTCACCCGCATTCCCCCCTTTAATGATGGCTTTGCCAGTTCTGAAATTAGCGACAACGACATTCAATCCGTCGGTAACGTCGAATTCATCAACGTTCAAGCTTCGGTGATGGGCTACGCCAGCGAGTTGGACGAGAGCTTAGCCCTGACCAGCAACCCGGCCCGTAGCGAAGAAGAATTGGTGGCGCTCTTGGGCAGCAGTGTGGCCGGGGGGTTAGCGAGTGCCAATCTAACTCAAGTAGCAGGCTTTGTCGGGGCGGGCGGGATTGCCGGCTTTGGGAATAATCTGGCCGATGCCCTGGGATTACGCTCCTTCAGTATTTTCCCCACCACCGACACCTCTACAGAAAGCACCGCCGGTATTGGGATCGGCGTCGAGGCGTCCTTTGCGATCGGCGACAGCATCGGCATCAGCGTGCTGGAAATCCTCAATAGCGGCAACCCGCCCCAAATTGGTTTGCAATATCGCATCACCGACGACCTCCAGCTACGGGGGTCTTCTAACCTGAATGACACCGAAGTCCGGCTGGAATATCGCACTGACTTTTAACCTGACTTTTAGCGTGCCTTCGACAGCTAGAAATCGCCGCATAATGCACCACAGCCCGGTGTTTTTGTTCCCAGAAACCGCCTGAGGCTCAGACATTTGGAATGAACTGTTCAACCTGTTCTGAGGGGATGGCCAGGGTATTGGGAGAAGCCAGGTGATCTAGATTGGGGATTGCTAGAAATTGTGCGTTTTTCGCGATCGCAAATTGCTGATACCCCAAATCCTTCAACAGACAAAAGATTTGGTTGTAGATATCAAAGCCTCTGTTTACCCGAAAACTCTCTAAGGTTTCATAGTAGAGAATGGGACGGAATTGAGCGATCGCGGTCATCCCTCCTTTGATGACTTCAAGTTCCATCCCTTCTACATCGATTTTGATAAAATTCAGTCTTTTTAGGGATAGTTGATGGACGAATTCATCTAAGGATTCCACTCGAACGGCTAAGCCCTCATGGCTGAATAATCCGGCATTGCCTGGTACATTAGCGTCTTCTTGCCAATACAACGTGCCAGGTTCATCGGCGATGCCCAGTTGATGGGGGTCAACTAAATCCTGCAGTGAAGGATTGAGGGCTAAATTGGCTTTTAACCGATTAAAGGGGGTGAGTCCCGGCTCGATCGCGATGACTTTGCCGCGATTTGCCACCTGCGCCATCAGCAAGGTCAGGGCTCCGACATTGGCCCCAATATCCATCACGGTATCGTCAGGTGACACCAATTTGCGAATCACTGCCGACGTTTTCAGGTCATAGCTGCCCGTCGCCATTTCCACTTCAATGGGATACGTGGTGTCGATATTGACCCGAAATTGACCGAGGTATTGGTCATATACAAATTGCTGCCCCGCTGGCAACAAAAAGCGGAGTTCCCGATATTGTTGCGCCCCGGCCAGCATCGCGCCAAAAACCGGTTGGGTGAGGGGACTCATGGCACGCAGGCTGCGGATCACCACCTCTTTGAGAGACATTTACAGTCACCTGATATGCAAAAGTAGGCTCATTTTATCGGACGCCATCCCTTCAAGGACGCAGAGATGGTGAAGCGGCATCGCGCGATCGCCCCATCAGGTTGCACAGCTTGTAGACGATGCGCGCCCCGACGTTGCCGTCCCACTCGCCACTGCCCACTTCAGAAACGTCGAAACCAATGATCTGGCGATCGCTCTGCACCACTGCGCGAATCAGGCAAAATGCCTCTTCGAGTTCCAGTCCACCGGGCACGGGGGTGCCAGTGCTGGGGCAGAGTTTGGGGTCCAGGCCGTCCACATCAAAACTAATGTAGACCTGAGCCGGTAGCGGTTCGATCATTTGGCGACAGAGGTCGAGCCAGGGAGTGCCCGCATAGCGCTGCGCCTTAAGGTGGGGATCGTAATGGATTTGAATGCGGCCCCCGGATTGCTGGATCATCGCCACTTCCCCGTGGGAGATATCGCGAATGCCCACCTGCACCAGGCGGGAAACCTGGGGCAGAGCCATCACCTGATGCATGATGGAGGCATGGGAATAGGGAAAGCCCTGATAGGCCTGGCGCAGGTCGGCATGGGCGTCAATGTGCAGCACGCCAAACTCACCGTGCTGTTCCGCCAGTGCTCGAATTAATCCCAGGGGAATGCTGTGATCGCCGCCGATCGCCCCCACCCGTTTGCCCGCCGCGATCGCCTGTCGGGCGGTTTGGTAGAGCCAGTCGTTGACGCGATCGCCGCCCGCATTCACCTGCTGGAGCAGCGCCGAGAGTGGGCGATCGGCGCTCAGGTCAAGGCCCTTTTCCGTCGCGGCGATCACCTGGGCGGCGATGGGTCGCAGCTCGTTGTTCAGCGCCCGAATCCAGTCGGGGCAGGGCGGCATGTAGATGCCCTGCTGCCAGCCGTCAGGATGATCTAAGTCGTAGAGGTCAAGCTGGGGCGAGGCCCGCCGCACGGCCTCTGGCCCCGCCGCCGTGCCCGCGTGATAGGACACCGTGACTTCCCACGGTACCCCTAGCAGCAAAATGCCAGCGGTATCGTAGTCAAACGGCAGGCCACAAAAGTTGCCATTTTCGAGACCAACCCCACTGGGGTCAAAACTGCGAATGATCTCGGCGCGACTAACCATTCAGCATTTTATGGATGGCGGTGGGCAAACAAAACGCCGCCTGATGAATGCCGACGTTGTAGTACTGCAGTTGGTGGTCTTGGGCAAACTGGGCGGCGCGATCGCCCTCCAGATCCTGCACCGGGTGCCGACCATCCTTAGCACAGAACGAAAAGCCCCACATCCCCGTGGGATACGTCGGAATAAACGCCAGGTAGCAATGTACCGACTCGTGGCCAAAGATATCTTTGAGACAGTGGTTGAGGTCGACAAAGGCGCGTTGGTTAAACCGGGGCGACTCGCTCTGGGCGGTCATCACCCCACCGGGACGCAGACAGCGATAGACATCTTTGTAGAACGCATAGCTAAACAAGCCTTCCGAAGGCCCCACCGGGTCAGACGAATCCACCACGATCAGGTCATAGGAGTCGTTGGGAGCCTGGCGCACGAACTCAATGCCGTCGCCAATGATGAGTTTCAGCTTGGGATCATCCAGCGCCGATGACAACGTCGGCAAATATTCCCGCGAGGCCCGAACGACCGCCTCGTCGATTTCCACCATGGTCACCGATTCGACCTGCTCATGCTTGAGAATTTCGCGCACGCTGCCGCCATCGCCGCCGCCAATCACCAGCACATTCCGGATTGCCGGCTGCACCAGCATGGGGACGTGGATGATCATCTCGTGGTAGGCCTTCTCATCCTTTTCCGAGCACATCACCATCTTGTCAACAGTGAGCATCTTGCCGTACTCAAAGGTGTCGAAAATTTCGATCGTTTGGTAGGGGGATTTTTCATGGAAAATACGATCGCCCTTATGCCGAATGGAGAGGGCCATGTTTTCGTTGCGATCGGTAAACCAGACGCTCCGGCTATAACGGGGAGAAATGAGCTTTTGCGTCGCCGAGTCCCGCAGCTCACCTAGCTCAATGTCGGATTTTTCCAGCAGTTCTAGCTGGCCGCGATTCATCTCTACAGCAGAGCCATGGTGGGCCTCAAACTCCGACTTCAGAATTTCGTAGGAGGTCCACGGATTGACCGAATAGCCACAGGTGAACAGGTCGACCGCAGCGTAGCGATATTCGGGCCAGGTGTGGATCGCCAGATGACTTTCTTGAATCACCACCACCCCCGACACGCCAAACGGCGAAAAATGGTGAAAGGTCGAACTGATGATCGTGGCCCCAGATTCTTTAGCCGCCTTCAACATACTGGCTTCAATGCGAGGCACGTCGTTCAGGATTTCGCTAGAACAGCCATGAAATTCCACGAGAATGTGACGCCCAAGAGAGTTCATGATGGTGAGATACCCCCAGAGAATAACGTTAAGGACTCCACGCTGCCTGAGAGCTGTCACCCTCAACCAAAATGCGTCTTGAGTACAGTTTAGGCAAACCGTTGTAGCTTACAGTCTATAGGCTCTATTTGTGTGAAACCCAACCGAATGACAGAGATCGGCGATCGCCCCCTTAAAGGGGCTTGGGTAATTTTTGAATTCTTTGCTGCAGCAAGTACTGCACTCGCACCCCTAGCAGCACCGCTGCCACCAGTTGGCCGAGGGCGAGTCCCCACCACAGACCCAGCCCTTGTCGGTTGAGCACTTGCCCCAACATATACCCCCCGCCGATACCGATCGCCCAATGGGCCACAAAATCGACCGTCGCTAGCCAGTACGTGTCTCGCAGCCCCTGCAAGGTGCCTAAACTGATGAGCCGAAACCCCTGCAAAATTTGAAAGACGACGCCGACTTTGAAAAGGGCGATCGCCACCTGCACCGTGGCTTGATTTTCTGGCAGGCGAGTATCTAAGAAAAATCCCGTAATCGTTTCCGGAAACAGTAACAAGGGCAGAGACAGCAGGACCATGACGCCACAGTTCAGGACGAAGCTCAAATCGATCAGCTGTTTAGCGGTGTCAGGGCGACCAGCCCCAATTTTGTGGGCGGTGCGCATGGCAGTGGCGTAAGACATGCCCCACGCAAACATTAACAACACTTCAGTGGTGGTCATGACGATGCGGTGAGCGGCCAAATATTCGGTGCCCCACCAGCCCATCATCAGGGCGGCCACTGTGAGAGCGCCAAATTCCGTGCCGTAGTCGATACACAAAGGCCAGCCGAGCTGCACAATTTCGCGAAACACCGGCAGATGCAAACGCCCGATCGAGCCAAACAGCCCCCAGCGCTGGAGACCTGGGCGAGTCCACAGGCGTAGGGCGATCGCTAAAAACAGCGTCCAAAACACCAGGGCACTGCTCACCCCAATACCGGCCAGCCCCAACTCCGGCAAACCCCATCTGCCGTACATCAGCGCATCGTTGAGGATCACGTTGAGGGGGATGCTGGCGACCATCAGCAGCGTCAACAGCCGGGGCTGCATCAGCGCGGTCGTGATTTCTTTGAAGACAAACAAGCCCAGGGCGGCAGGAAATCCCCACAGAATCGCGCGGAGATAGCTCATCGTTTGGTCGACGATTTCGGGCGACTGGCCCAGCGCCAGCAACGCGCCTTGTAGATGCCAAAACAGCCACATCGTCGGCAATGCCACCACCAGACTCAGCAGCAGCGCTTGCGCATTGATCACCCCGACTTGGTCATCGTTACCGGCTCCATAGGCCTCTGCCGCCAGGGCTCCGGTCATTTCCAACAGGCCCGAAAACAGCGACAAAAAGGTCCAAAAAATCACCGCTCCCAGCCCCCCGGCAGCCAGGGCCGCAGTCCCCAACCACCCCATCATCAGCGAATCGACCACGTTCACCATGCCCTCGGCCACTTGCACAAAGGTGAGCGGAATTGCCAGATGCAACAAGGCTCGAACTTCAAAGGACATCTTCCCTGCTTTCCCCTGTGGAGGGCGTGCTGTGGAGTGCGTGAACGTGTCAGATTTTGAATCTCAATCAGATTGTCGGAGCGAATCGTGAGCCGGAGCGAATCGAAAACAGGACTCCTGCCATTCGACGACAGTCGGCGGTAATATTCCCCACAGCATACGCTGGCGCTGGATTTGGGGACAGCGTATGCTGAGAAGGCAGCATCAGCCGAGGCTCCACCCATGACGATCGCCACCCTCATGACCTTTATTTACGCGGTGTTGTCCATTGTCGGCGGCATCATTGGGTACAAACAAGCCGGTAGCACCCAGTCAATGATTTCGGGCATCATTGCAGGCATTTTGCTGATCATTGGCGGTATCGCCCTGATTCAGGGACAGCCGTGGGGCGCGTGGCTAGCGATCGCTGTCACCCTACTGCTAGTTATCGTCTTTATCTTCCGGTTGGTCAAAACTCGTCGCTTTATGCCCGCTGGCCTCATGACCATCGTCGGCGTCATTACCCTGGTCACGTTCCTACCCTTCGTCAGCGCTGCGCTCTTGCCTTAGCCAAGTGCCCGATATCAAGGTCTCTCACTCCCCCCACCCCACCTACTCACTACCTCACCATCCCACCCCACCAAGATACTCATTTCCCGTCAATCCCTTACCCCTTCAAACTGGACGGTTAAGCAAATTCCTGTTACGCCCATGAGGAATCCACCCCTTGTGATTTGAGGATCAAGATGAGGAATTCCAAAGCTTCGTGTGGATTTGGCCGCAAACCCCGCTGCCTGAGCCAAGATAAAGTACAGGGGAACTACTGAGGTCACGCTAAAGCGGTGACCGCAACGGGTAATCTGCCATGAATTTTCCCAATTTTTTGACCCTGACCGTCGGGCCGCTGCCCTGGCTGATCGGGAGCTGTCTATTGCTGGGCTTCAGTATGTTGGTTCCTGAGCCCACCACGGCAGCGTTGGGCTTAGCCGGGTTAGTGACGGCCCTAGTGTCGCTCACCATTGTCTCCTTACCCAGCCAGTTGCTGGTTTGGGGGGTGTTGTCAGCGGCTTTTACGCTGATTATGCGGGGCTTGTTGCCCCAAGAGTCAAAAGCGCTGCAGGCGGCGCGCACCGCCCGTGTGTGTCAGCCGATCGCCCCTGGGCGAACCGGTCGAGTGCATTATCAAGGGGCCATCTGGCACGCTCGCTGCCCGGTGAATGATGTCGCGATCGCCCAGGATGCTCAAGTCGCTGTCGTCGAACGCCAGGGCAACACGCTCATAGTCATGCCCCTGCCTAATTCCCGTTCGACTACGGGTTAAAAGGATTACACTGACGATGATTCTGTACGCCTCAAAAGGAGCGTGCGCTTAATGGCTCCCTCAATTTTTGCGATTTTAGCGCTGATTGTGATCGGCTACACGGTTGGTTCCGTCCGTATTGTTAATCAGGGCAATCAGGCCTTGGTGGAACGACTCGGACGCTATCACCGCAAGCTGCGCCCCGGTCTCAACTTCATCGTGCCATTTTTAGACACCATTGTCTGGGAAGAAAGCATCCGTGAACGGCTGCTCGATGTGCCTCCGCAATCGGCCATTACCCGCGACAACGTGGCGCTTGATGTCGATGCCGTCGTGTATTGGAAAATTTTGGATCTAGAGCGCACCTATTACGAGATTGAAGACATCCAAGCGGCGATTCGAGAACTGGTGATCACGACGCTGCGATCGGAAATCGGCAAAATGCCCTTTGAAGATACCTTCTCCTCGCGAGATGAACTGAATCAGGCCCTCCTCGACCAACTAGACGAAGCCACCGAACCCTGGGGCGTCAAAGTGACTCGGGTAGAGGTGCAGAGTATTGACCCGCCCCAGGCAGTGCTGGACTCGATGCAGCAGCAGCAGGCCGCCGAACTCAAGCGCCGCGCCACCGTGCTCGAAGCCGAAGGGGAGCAGCAGGCCTCGATCAAGCGGGCACAGGGCACAGTGCAATCGATTCAACTGCTGTCACAAGCTTTGAAAGAACGTCCGGATGCCCGCGAAATTCTCCACTTTTTGATTGCCCAACAGTATGTCGAAGCTAATCAGAAACTGAGCGAAAGCAACAACTCCAAAGTTCTGTTCATGGATCCCAAATTTCTCTCAGAAGGATTGATTGACCTGATGAATTCCCCCGTGGGACCGGAGAATGGAGAGAATCTACCCAAACCGCCCCCCAACCCCCGACCGCCCAAAAAACGATAGAGGAATGCAGAATGCATCTGTAGGACGTCCTTGATAGGATGAAACCGACGGGTTGGTGACTTTTGGCGGGAAAATGATGCGATCGCGGCGTTAACCGACAGGAGGCAGGGCCATGTCCCTATTTCAGGAAAATCAGTCTCCCCTCCCTAGCAGATCAGCCCCCAGTAGAGCGCAGATGGTGCAGCATTTACGCCGTGCGAATGCGATCGCTCAAGCCGCCATGAATTCTGGTCATCATCCGTTTGGGGCGATTTTAGTTGCCCCCGATCAGACCACCGTTTTGCTAGAGCAGGGCAACCTGGATCCGGTCAACCACGCCGAGGCCACTCTGGCCCGGACGGCCTATGCTCGCTTTGCCCCACACTACTTGTGGGATTGCACCCTCTACTCCACGGTGGAACCCTGTGTGATGTGTGCCGGGGCGCAATATTGGGCCAACATTGGGCGATTGGTCTATGGCATGACGGAACAGCGTCTGTTGGCCCTGACGGGCAACCATGTGGAAAATCCAACTCTGGATGTGCCGTGTCGGTATGTGTTTGAACACGGCCAAAAGCCCATTCAAGTCTGGGGACCGATTCCAGAGGTGGAAGCCGAGATCAGCCAACTCCACCAAACCTTTTGGAAAGCTACCCCCAAGTGCCCCTAAAAATCAATGGTTTGCCGGGGGGGCGTTCCAGGCACCCGCATCTTGCCCTTGGCATCGTTGGCAGCGGCGCGATCGCACTGATGGACCAGTAGTTTGAGATTCGCCACGACAATATCCGCGACCGCATCGAGGCAGATCTTTGGCGGCAGGCGCACTCAAGCATTCTTTTGGTTGCGGTATTTCCAGGCGAGATTGAGGATTTGCCCCCACGTCCGGTTAACCCGCTTTGGGGTGCATTGCAGCAATTCGGAGAGTTCGCCAGCATCCATATCGCGTTGTCCGGCCCGGATTTGGGTGCGACGCAACTGGAGGAGTTGCTGTTGCAAGGGGTCTAGGGTCTCGACAAAGCTGTCCCATTCATCGGGAGAGAGGCCCAGGTTGTGTTCCAGGTCGATGCCCAGCCACTGGTGCACGAGATGCCAGTTGTGGACTTGGGCAAATTTTTCGACGTGATACTTAAATCGCTGCTGCAAGTAGTCGCGCTGGCGAGCACTCAGGTCAAGGATTTCGTCGATTTCTGCGGCGGGTAAATCTTGCAGACGCAAAACAAAATAGTCGATGCAGTCGGGTTGATTTTGCGCTTCGAGGTATTCAATCAGTTCTTGAATGATGCGATCGCGCAACACCTGATCCGCCGGATCTTCTGCCTCGGTCACCATCTGTTCACGCACCTGTTGCAAGGCGGGTGAGCGACTTTGGCCTTCCAGTTCGTCGGGGCGGGCAGATTCCATCGCCCGCTCAATATCGACGGAGGTTTCGTCGGGTTGGCGGCGGGCAAAGGTTTGTGCCCGGAGCACGATGATCTGCTGATTGATCGCACCAGGAATGGTGATGCGCCGCTTGGCATACTGCTCGCAGAAGGTCATGTATTCCGAGAGCTGTAGCCGTGTTTTGGGAGAATAGTCCGCAGCTACGTCATTTTCGCGACGAAAGGCTTTCATCGCTTCGATATAGAAGCCTTGGAGAAAATCTTCAAGTAAGGTGTAGCGCCCTTCGAATCCCAATTGGGCTTTGCGCGGCGCGATATAGCGATAGGCGATCGCGCTGAGGGTGCTGTGCAGCTCTACCCGGCCCCGGTTAGACCCCAGCTGGAAATATTTCACACATTTGGTGATGCGGTGACGGGCTAGCGATCGCTGCCAGTGCATCACCTCGCCCGAGGATTGGATGCGCTGACTCAGGCGACAAATGCGATCGACTTCTCGCGCAATCCGGGTGGCCACCTGGGGCAGGCTGCTCACTCGCTCGGGGAGTTCCCGTTGGAATTCAGCGATAATCCAATCAATAAATTCGGGCGCGGGCTGGGGCGGCTCCGGGGGAGTCTGAACGGCAGTGGAGGGCGACTCGGAGGGATTGATCCCCTCGGCATGGCCCACTGACAAATTGCCCGCCGCCCGAGGTTCAGAAGGCGGTTGAGACTGTTGAGCGCACAGGGGCGCATTAGAATTAAGCGATATTGAGCGAATCATAAGCGGTGGTAGTGCACAGAACAGAGCCGAGCGATCGCCCTTAGTAGAACAATCCGTAACTCTTGTGAAGTAACCCTACTCTACCTAGACTGCCCAAATCACGGAGAAAGCGATGTGTCACTCTTTCTGACTATGCCAGTTGAGTAGACATTTGGGGATGGGAGCAACGGACTGCCAAGCTTGCCGCAACCCGCCGACATCCCTTGCCAGCCAAAGCCTTCACCATTCTCCGAAGGACCCTTTGGGGCCGCGCCCTGCTACCCCATCCGGCAGTTCCCGGCAGCCAATCAAAACACTGGTCAATCCTTTCCGGAATTACGGCACCGGGGTTTGAATTACCCCACTTCCAGGGAGTAAATCCCCCATTGTCTTGAGCGGCAAACCGTGGCAGCAGCGACGGCACAGGTTGCTCAGCCAAATGTCACCCGCCTCCAAGCAACGCCGCTTCAACCCCTTCAATCGCCTTTCACCGCCTGGTCTAACTCGTGGCAAAAAGCTTCCAGGTCAGCCAGGCCGACCTGGGGATCGGGGCTGTTAGCCAGCCGTTTCACAAAAGCGCTGCCCACGACCACGCCATCAGCGCCCCAGGCTCGCAGTTGGGCGGCTTGGGCAGGCTGTGAAACGCCAAACCCCACGGCGACGGGTTTATCTGTAATTGAGTGCAGTTCTTGCAGCAGTTCTTTGACGCGACCTTGAATTTCCGATCGCATCCCGGTGACCCCGGTGACGCTGACCAGATAAATGAACCCTTGCGCTTGTTTCGCGATCGCCCGAATGCGCGCTTGCGGGCTCGTCGGAGCCACCAGTAAAATCACCTCAATGCCATACTGAGCAGCCGCCTGGGTGACGGCGCTGACTTCCTCCAACGGCAAATCCGGCACCACCAAACCCTTCGCGCCCGCCGCCGCAATGTCTTTAAAGAACGCCTCGATGCCCCGGTTTAAAATCGGGTTGTAGTAAGTGAATAAAATAATGGGAGCCTGCAACTCCGGTGAAACTGTTTTCACCAGTTCGAGTACCTGATCCAGGGTCGTGCCCTTTTGCAGAGCGCGGGTCGCCGCCGCCTGAATCACCGGCCCATCCGCCAGGGGATCAGAATAGGGCACCCCCAGTTCTAAAAAGTCGGCACCGCAGCGATCTAAGGTTTTGAGGGCCTCGGCGGTGGTGGCTAAGTCGGGATCGCCAGCCGTCACAAAGGGAATCAGAGCACATTGCTGGCGATCGCGGAGTGCCTGAAATTGCTCAGAAACCGACTTCATAACCTGACCCTCTTAAACAGTAGACCCGTTGATTAATCCATACAGCAATCTAGGGCAAGACGGGGCGATCGTCTACAACCAATTCGCGGCGGCGGCTTTCTACGGCGACGGAGGTTCATTTTCGGCGTCTTTGGCTGCCGCCAGTTTGGCTTCCAGTTCAGCCCACTGCTCCGGTGTCATTTCATCCAGCCGCTTTTGCAGCACGGCGTCTTCATAGTTTTTAAGTTGCTGACCATAGGTCATATTGCTGGTGACCACGCGAAACAAGTAGGTCGCCACCCACCCCACCAAACCCGCCACAAAAATCACCTGGCTCCAGATGCCAGCCGAGAGACCATCCAACCCGGCGATGCGGAACGCTACATACAACCCACCGCCGAGTAAAAAGACCCCTAGACCAATGCCAATAACGTCGATTCTGCGCATACTTAAATCCGTGCGATCGCCCTCCAGCATTCTAATCGGTAGCGTTACGGAGCGGGGACAGAAGGCAGAGGCAGAAAGCACTCTGTCAAAAGGCTCCCGAGAACCCAATGCCCAACCCCTAGTACCCCACCTCCACTTCCACCTACTCCAGCCCTCTCCCCAGCCGATGTCACGAAGAACCGGCAATTCCTTAAACCTTCCGAAAATTCAAGGACGAATTTGGGGAGCATCAGTACCGTGAACCTCGGAGATCCATTAATTTCGGTAGTCTATGACCGTTTCTCAAGATATGTCTTTGCCCCGGCGTCAGGGAGCGATCGCCCCAGAATATCTCGAAGCCTATGCTGAGGCCGACGCCCAGATGGGGCAGCCCAACCCTCGTTTCAAACAATCTGCCATTTACACACACCGCTACCTCGCCAAGCGCACCGAACTTGTTGGCGTCGAAGGCCTGAGCGACAGCGAACTGGATCTCACGATTTTCTGACGACCAGGGAAGGGTTGCCCCTAAGTAGATGGGCTTAATTATTTGTAGGATGTGTTAGCGCCAGCGTAACGCATCAAATCCCTGTGGAATGGTGCGTTACGGCTTCGCCTAACAGCACCCTACAACATTGTTTGTTTATGTCCACCTACTTACGACCGGAGCAGCCCTTTCCCATCAGTGATTTCGATCGCGATCAGGACCCGCTAGGCTCATACAGCGCTCTACGACCGACGCTAAAAGTAATCCATGAAAATAACTATCCGTCTGGCCCTCATCCCCGGCTCCCCTTCTCCCAAAGCGGGAGAAGGGGAGCCGGAAAGCCTTGTCTGGCCTCCCCCTCGCCCAATTTTGGGAGAGGGGGACTGAGGGGGTGAGGGCCGAGATGTGTGTACACGGTAGCCCGCTCTGGGAGAGGGA
>Ga0008835_100356_pt1 | contig 48478 bp, 50 predicted proteins | sample HotLakConsoUCCRE_FD_62215 | JGI IMG/M metagenome (GOLD analysis project Ga0008835, IMG submission 62215) | Hypersaline microbial mat communities from Hot Lake, Washington, USA - Hot Lake Consortium UCC-RE (Hybrid Assembly) ... | reverse complement strand
TCAAGTTACCCGCGCGATCCTCGAGGGCACGCCCATCGACATCTACAACCATGGCGAGATGTGGCGCGATTTCACCTATGTGGAGGATCTCGTGCGCGGCATCGTCGGGTTGATCGACGCGATCCCGCCGCGGCCCGGTGCCGGGGCGGAGCCGGTCCCCGGGGACACGCTCTCGCCCGCCGCGCCCTTCCGGATTGTGAACATCGGCAATGGCGAAAGCGTGAAGCTCCTCGATTTCGTCGATGCGATCGAGGCCGCGACGGGCCGTCCCGCCCGGCGCAACCTCATGGAGATGCAGACCGGCGACGTGCCCCGCACCTGGGCCGACGCAAGCCTCCTGCGCGCCCTGACCGGCAGCGCTCCGGCAACGCCCGTGGCCGAGGGCGTGTCCCGCTTCGTGGCGTGGTATCGGGAATATTACTGCGTCTGACGCCCCCGGCGCTTGACGACGGGTACGGCAAGGCTGGACACGCGTTACCGTGGCGGCGATCCTCGCCGCGCGTGATACAGGTCCCGACGACAGAAATGACAGTGCCGATGACGTCCAGATCCGCCGCTCCCGCCAAGCCTGTGATCCCCGCATGAAGCTGCCCTGGAAACGACGCTCCGAGGATGCGGCCGTCCCGGCACTCCTGCCCGGGTTCGGCCCGCCCGGACCCGAGGCGCCGACCTATGTGGTGGGCGATATCCACGGACGGTCGGACCTGCTGGACCGGATGCTCGGCCTGATCGACGACGACATCCATGACCGTGGCGTTGCGGAGACCGCCCGCGTGGTGATCGTGGGCGATTTCATCGATCGCGGACCCGATACCAGACAGGTGATCGACACGCTGGTGGACCTCACCCGGCTCATGCCCCGCCGGGTCACGCCGCTTCTGGGCAATCACGAGCGGATGATGCTCGATTTCCTGGATCGCCCCGAAGGCCGCGCGCGGTCATGGCTCAGGCACGGCGGGCTCGACACGCTGTTTTCCTACGGGGTCGGCGGTGTCGGCGCCACCCCGTCGCCCGAGCGCGCCACGGAGGCGGCGAACCGGCTTGCCGAGGCGCTGACCCCCGAGGTGCATTCCTGGCTCGCCCGGCTTCCGATGCAGGACAGGTCGGGCAATCTCGGCATCGTCCACGCCGGCGCCGATCCGGACTCGCCCTTTGATCTGCAAAGCCCCGCGAACCTGACATGGGGCCATCCGGCCTTCCTCGAAAAGCCGCGCCGCGACGGGCTCTGGATCGCCTATGGCCACACCGTCGTCGAGGAGGCCCATGCCAGGGACGGCCGCATCGCCGTCGACACCGGCGCCTGGGAGAGCGGCAGGCTCACCGCGGCGGCGATCTGGCAGGGCGAGGTGCGCTTCCTGCAGACCTGAGCCGGTTCAGGCGCGGTAATACTCCGTGCCGTAGCCGTCATAGGCCCCCAGCCTCTCGGCATGGCCATACCGGCGCATGCCCCTCGGATCGACCCGGCTCAGCACGAGCCCCAGCCTCCGGCCCGGAACGCCCCGCAGAAGCCGCAGCGATTCGGCCACCTGCACCCGCGTCGTCGCGTCCCAGCGCACGCACAGAAGCAGGCTGTCGAACCGCGGCGCGACGATGCGGAAATCCGGCACGGCAAGGACCGGCGGCGTGTCGAGGATGACGAAATCGTAGCGCTCCGCGAGGCTTTCGAGCAGCCGGTCGAACCGCGCCGAGGACAGCAGGTCCGCGGGATTGCCGGGGGCCGAGCCGCCATGCATCACGTCCGCGCCAAAGGCCGCGGGCCGCGCGATCAGCACCTCGGCAGGCAGGTCTCCCGACAGGTGCTCGGCGAGGCCCTCCTTCGGCAGGTCGTCGAAATAGAGATCGAACACCCGCCGCCGGATATCCCCCTCCACCACGATCACGGACCGGCCCAGCCGCGCGATGTTGTCGGCGAGGGCCAGTGCCGTCGTGGTCTTGCCCTCCGCCGGAACCGAGGAGGTGACCGCGATGGTGCGCGGCGGCCGGGCCGGGTCCAGCATCATCACGCTGGTGCGCAGGGCCCGGATCGCCTCGGCCTGCGCCGATTGCGGATGATCGCGCAGATGAGCCAGCACCTCGCGCCGCCCCTGCCCCGGAATCAGCGGAACCTCCCCCGCCACGACGCGGCCCGTGGTCTCCTCGAGATCGCTGCTCGTGCGCAGGCCCCGGTGCAGCGTATGCCGCGCGAGAACGATCGCCAGCCCCGCAAAGAAACCGAGGATCAGCGCCGAGGCTGCCATCAGCCCCGTCCGGGGCGAGGACGGGGCCCGCGGCACCGTTGCGGTGGAGAGGATCCGGCTGTCAGGCTGCTGGATGCCCTGCTGCGCCACCGCGCCGTTCAGCCGCGTCAGAAGCTGCTCGTAGAGCAGCCTTATCGCCTCGGCCTCCCGGACCAGTTGCTGCAGACGGATCAGGTCGGCACCCTGGGCCTCGATCCGCGCTTCGAGCTCCCGCTCGGACGCCGTCAGCGCCAGCCTTTGCGCGTCCATCCGCAGGACATCCGCCTCGGCCGCGGCGAGAAGCTGCGCGAACCGGGCGTCAAACGCCGCCGCCCCGTCCTCGCGCCCGAGAAGTCTCTCGAGCGCCACATCCTCCGCCACCCCGGCCCGCGCGTCCCGGGTCTCTGCGGCTTCAAGCGTGACCCGGCGCGCCTCCGCGGCGCCCCGCCTCTGGTCCAGCTCCGCGATCCGGTCGCGCAGGTCCTTGAGCTGCACCTCCAGCATCGCCAGCGCCTCCGCCGAGACGAGATCCGTCGCCGCGCTGAATCGCGCCCGCGCGACCTCCGCGGTCTCGAGCTGCCCCTGCAGGTCGGCCACGCGCTCCGTCAGCCAGGACGTCACCTGGTCCATGCTCGCCCGCTTGGCCTCCAGCTGACTGGCGACATAACGTGCCGCCACCGCATCGGCGATCAGCGCGGCCTTCAGCGGATCCTCGCTCGCCACCGTGATGTCGAAGACGAATGTCCGCGGCCGCACCCGGGCGCCGATCCGCTCCTGCAGCGCCTCGATCGTGCGGTCACGGCTGCGCCGTGCCTCCAGCTCCGGATCCGCTCCCTCCGCCTCCGGCCAGACCCTTCGGATCAGTCCGCCGATCCGGCCCGGAGGCACGAGATCCGCGTTGAACTCGGGGTCCGCGAGCAGCCCGAGCCGGTCCAACACCTGCCCCAGCAGAAGCCGCGAGCGCATCACCTCGAGCTCGGTGTTGATCTCCACGTCATCGCCCGACAGTCCCGAGACGAGGCCCTCCATGTCCAGAATGGCCGTCTCGGCCGGATCGAGCACCACCACCGATGTCGCCCGGTAGAGCGGCGTGGCGAAAACCAGCGTGTGGACGAGAACGAGGCCAAGGGCCGCGGCCATCGTCATGGCGACCGGGACCCGCCCCCGCCAGATCATCCGCCCGATATCGCCAAGGTCCATCGCGCCGCCACGGCCCGGCAGAAAGAAGGGCTCAGGCTCCGCCGGCAGGCTGTCCGGTTCCTCGAAGAAGGCCCGCCGTGGAAGATCGCGCGTCATGTCGCTCCACTCATGGGGCAGCCAGTCACCCCTTCTGCAACTGATGGTTGCATACCACGCCCGATCCCACCGCGCCAGAGCACTTCCCGCCTTGCTGCAGGGCAGCATCACATGCCGAGCGGAGAGGCCCCGCAGCCGGAGCCGGTGTTGATCCCCGCGCCATGAGCGCCTAATCACGGAGTGTCGCGGTGCTCCCATGGACCCGCCCCCGGCGGGCTTCAGCCCTCCGGGCCCCTGCACAGCGCGGGCAAAGCTCACCCGGCGATGAGGAGTTCACAATGAAAATCGCGATGATCGGCACCGGCTATGTCGGCCTCGTCTCGGGCGTCTGCCTGTCGGACTTTGGCCACGAGGTGGTCTGCGTCGACAAGGACCCGACCAAGATCGACCGCCTGAACCGCGGCGAGATCCCGATCTTCGAGCCGGGCCTCGACCAGCTTCTGGCGCGCAATGTCGAGGGCGGGCGGCTCAGCTTCACCACCGATCTCGTCTCTGCGCTCGCCGGCGTCGAAGCCGTCTTCATCGCCGTGGGCACCCCCACCCGCCGCGGCGACGGCCATGCGGACCTCACCTACGTGATGGCCGCCGCCGCCGAGATCGCCGCCGCTGCCCCCGACGGCGTGGTGATCGTCACGAAATCCACTGTCCCCGTCGGCACCAACCGCAAGGTGGCGGAAACCGTCCGCGCCACCAATCCCGATCTGTCCTTCGACGTCGCCTCGAACCCCGAATTCCTGCGCGAAGGGGCGGCGATCGATGATTTCATGCGCCCCGACCGCGTCGTCGTCGGCGTCGAGAGCGAGCGCGCCGCCAAGGTCATGACCGACATCTACCGCCCGCTCTTCCTGCGCGATTTCCCGATCATCACCACCGATCTCGAGTCGGCCGAGATGATCAAGTACGCCGCCAACGCCTTTCTCGCCACGAAGATCACCTTCATCAACGAGATCGCGGCTTTGTGCGAGAAGGTCGGCGCCAACGTCAAGGAGGTGTCGAAGGGCATGGGCCTCGACGGCCGCATCGGGAACAAGTTCCTGCACGCGGGCCCCGGCTACGGCGGATCGTGCTTTCCCAAGGACACCATGGCCCTGGCCCGCATCGGCCAGGAACACGCCTCGCCCGTCTCCATCGTCGAGACGGTGATCAAGGTGAACGAAGAGGTGAAGCGCCGGATGATCGGCAAGCTCCTCGACCTCTGCGACGGCAGCTTCAACGGCAAGCGGATCGCGGTCCTCGGCGTGACCTTCAAACCCAATACCGACGACATGCGGGACGCGCCGTCGCTGACCATCGTGCCCGCGCTGATCGGCAGCGGCGCCGAGGTGCGCGTGGTCGATCCGCAAGGCCGCCACGAGGGCGAGAAACTGCTGCCCGGCGTGCACTGGAAGGACGATCCCTATGCCGCAGCCGACGGCGCCCATCTGATCGTCCTGCTGACCGAATGGAACGAGTTCCGCGCCCTTGACCTCTCGGCCCTCGCGGACCGGATGGCCACGCCGAAGATGGCCGACCTGCGCAACGTCTACAGCCCGACCGATGTCGTGGCCGCGGGCTTCTCGACCTATGTCTCCATCGGCCGCGGCGACCATGCCGCGGCCCTTCCTCCGCTTCAGGATCTCGCCCCGGCGGACACCGCACCGGCGAGAGGCTGATATCGCGCCCGCTCGGGCCGCAACGGTCCGGGCGGCCCGCGCCTACCGCGCCACCTCGCGCAACAGCACCGACAGCGCCTCGAGCTGGCGCTCCACCCGGAACCGGGCGTCATAGGCGGCGCGGCAGGCGGGGCGCATCGCCCGCAGCGCCCGCCTGTCGAGGGACCGCAGCAGCGCCGCAAGCGCGCCAACCGTCAACGGCACGTGGCCGCCCGTGCGTCCCGTCTCGATGAGCGAAGGCAGCGCGCCCCGGTCCGAGGTGAAGACCGGCGTGCCGTTGCGCAGGGCCTCGGGCACGACGAGGCCGAATGCCTCCCAGCGCGACGGCACCAGCAGCGCGTCGGCGGAGGCATACCAGTCGTCGAGCCTCGAGGCCGGCACCCATCCGTGCATCACGATCCCCTCGCCTGGCGCGCGCCGTGCCCCGTCGCCGCGCACCGCCTCGCCCACCACATGCAGCCTCAGATCCGGCCGCGCCGCCTGCTCGAACGCCTCGACCAAGAGGTCGAATCCCTTCTGCCTGTCGAGCCGCCCGACGAAGAGCAGGTGGATCAGCCCGTCCTCGCCACCGAAGAGATCGCTCCGCGCGTCCGCCCGGGGCGGCGGAACGCCATTCTCGACCACCTCGAAGCGGCCCGGGTATCCGAAGGCACGCGCAACCTCCCTGTCGTGCTCCGACACGCACAGCGTCACATCGGCAAGCCCGGATCCCCGCCCCTCCAGAACCCGGACCAGCCCGCGGCGCAGAGGCGCGTCGGGATAGCTCGAGGCGGCCCAGCCATGGGGGCAGTAGACCGCGGGCCTCCGGTCCCCCGCCGCCCGCATCGCGGCAAGCGCCGCCAGCGCGAAGCTGCTGTGAAAGACGCAGACATCCGGGTCCTGCCCCCGCAATCGCGCCCGGAACGCCGCCAGCATGGCGCGGAGCCCGCCGAGACCCCGGCGCGGACGCGCGAAGGTCGTCATCCTCAGCTCGGCATCGACCGCCGCGACATGCTCCTGCGCCAGCACGAACTCCATGTCGAAGCCATGGTCCGACAGCGCCGCGATATGCCGGAAATAGGACCCCGCCCCGCCCTGCGCGGATTCGCAGAGGTTCAGGACCCGGAGCCGCCCTCCCCCGGCAAGCCCACCACCCCGGCGATTTGACCGATCCATGACCCTGACCCCCGGCTCGAGCCCCGCGGTCACGCCGCGTCAGCGCCAGCCAGATCGGTTCTCCCGGCCATGTCAATGAAGGCTTGCGCCGGCGGGCGCCGCTCCTCAGAGCAGCACGTCCTCCAGGGCCTGCCGCAAGACGCCCTCGTCGTAGGGCTTCTTCACGAACCGGTTGGTCAGATGATCGGCGGCGCTGTAGCCGCTGACCACGACGAACGGGATCTTCCGCGCCGCGAATTCCTCCGCCAGCGGAAGCGAGGAGACGCCGCTCAGGTTCATGTCGAGTGTGGCGACATCGGGACGCTGCTCCGACAGCAGGGCCAGCGCCCTGTCGATGTTCGGCACAGGCCCCAGCACCTCGGCCCCCCAGCCCGAAATCACCGCCTCGAGATCCATGGCGATCAGCATCTCGTCCTCGACGATGAGGACCCGAAGACCCTTGAGCCCGGTCATGCCGTCCTGCCCTTGACTACCGTCACGCGATCACTCCATCGGAAAGGCGATTCCCACCTCCAAACCTGCGGGCTCGAACCGAAGTTCCGCTTCCCCGTCCAGTTCGTAGGTGCAGGACCGTTCGATCAGCTTCGTGCCGAAGCCCTTGACTGCGTCGGGCTGCACGGGCGGCCCGCCGCTCTCCCGCCAGTCGAGACGGATCCGGGGCGCGTCGCCGTTTCCGTCCACGTGCCCCCGGACCAACAACAGGCCCTCCGGCATCGACAGCGCGCCATACTTGGACGCGTTCGTCGCCAGTTCATGCAGGATCAGCGCGATCCCGAGTCCCTGTTTCGGCGTCAGCAACACCGCCGGGCCCTCGATCTCGAGATGCTTGCCGTCGGTGCGGCCATAGGCCGACAGGGTTTCCTCGATCAGCGCGCAGAGGTCTGCCGACTGCCAGTTCGTCTCCAGCAGCTGGTCATGGGCCCGCGCCAGCGCCCGGATGCGCCCGATGAACCCCTCCCGGTACCGCGCCACGGTCAGGTCCTCGGCCCCGGGCTGCCGGGCGAGCGCCTGCACCACCGCCAGCGAGTTCTTGACGCGGTGGCTCAACTCTCGGGTCAAAAGATCCTGCTGCTCCTCCGCCTTCTTGCGGTCCGCGACGTCGCGGAACAGCGCCGCCACCTTGGGGGCCTCCCCTTCGCCGGTCTCCATCCTGAAGGCGTAGACCTCGTAATACCGCCCCAGCGCCTTTGCCGGCGCCTCGAACCGTTCGGCCTCGCCGGTCTCGGCGATCCGCGCGTAGCGCTCGAACCAGTGCTCCTCGTGGTCCGGGACCATCTCGCGCGCGGTCTTTCCGACGGCATCCTTCAGGCCGGTCTGGCGCTCGAAGGCGGCGTTGACTTCGATGAAGCGGTAGTCCGACCGCTCCCCGTCGGCCGCGGTCGTGATCGCCATGATGCAGAAGCCCTCGTCGATCGAGTTGAACAGCGTCTCGTAGCGCCGGCGGCTTTCCAGAAGTTCGCGCTCCGTCTCGCGGCGCGCGGTCACCTCGACGCAGGTCAGCACCACGCCCTCGATCCGGTCTTCCACGGTGCGATAGGGTCGGCTGCGCATCATGAACCAGCGCCCGTCCCGGCTCTGCACCTCGCTCTCCGCGGGCGTCAGGTCCCGCAGCACACGCCGCGCCTCCTCCTCGATCCCGTCATGGCGGAGGCGGTGGGCGAAATCGGTGATCTGCCGGCCGACGTCGATGTCGGTGATGCTGAACAGATCCGCCATAGGCGGGTGAACATGCGGATCCGCAGCTTCGTGTCCAGAAAAAGCGTGCCGATCTCGGTGGCCCAGGTCAGGTTCCTCAGATCGCTGTGGGCGGTGGAGATGCCCTCGAGCTTGTCCTTGAGCTCCGAGTTCACGGTTTGAAGCTCCTCGTTCATCGACTGCAGCTCCTCCTTCGAGGTCTCCAGCTCCTCGGAGGTGGACCGGTACTCCTTGTTGGTCGACTTCAATTCCTCGTTCGCGGCGCGAAAGTCCTCCATCGCCAGCTCATGCTCCGCGCGGCTGGCCACCAGCGCCTCCTTCAGTTCCCCATGGAACCGCCGCACCTCGTCGGGTGCCACCTCGCCGATCCCGGGGTCCTGTGGCGCATCCTCCGCTACGGGACCGCCGTCGAGGAACAGCACGAGGGCCCGCGCGCCCGCCCTGTCCCTGACCGGGACCGGAGAGACATGGAGCGCGATGCGCCGCAGGCCATCGTCGAACCGGATGGGCACGGGATGGGTCATCGACGCCAGCTTGCCGTCCAGCGCCCGGTCCAGCGCCACCTTGAGATCGACGCGCAGCTCCGCCCGAACGACCGCGGGCAGACGGGCGGAAGACGTGCCGCCCGAATGCTGGATATAGCGCCCCGCCCCCGGCGACAGGTGCAGGATCTGCTGCGCATCATCCACCAGCACGCTGGGCGGCGCCATCCGTTCCAGCGCGCGCGCATGGACCTCCGACGCCCCCGGCGGGCGGTCCGCCTGCCGGGCCGAGCGCCGGCCCTGATGGGGCGGCGGGATCTGTGCGGAGCCATGCGGCAGCGACGGCATCCCGCGCCGGGGCCGCGGGCGCGCCGTGTAGAGCCAGGTGTCCCGGTCGAGCGTCGCAAAGAGGTCGGGCGCGCTATCCGCGGTCTCCGCCGAGCCGAGGAACAGCATGCCCCCCGGCCGCAGCCCGTAGTGGAACACCCTGAGAAGCTGCTCCTGCAGGCTGCGCTCCAGGTAGATCATCAGGTTGCGGCAGGAGATCAGGTCGAGCCGCATGAACGGCGGGTCCTTCAGCACGCTGTGGGAGGCGAAGAGGACCGTGTCCCGCACCTGCTTGCGGACGCGGAAATGCGTGCCCTCGTCCACGAAGAACCGCGCGAGCCGTTCCTCGCTGACATCGGCTTCGATGGACCGCGGATAGCGCCCTTCCCGCGCGGTGACGAGCGCGCCCTCGTCGAGGTCGCTGGCGAAGATCTGGATCGGCACCGTCACCCTCCGCCGCTGCGCTTCCTCCAGAAGGATGATGGCGAGGCTGTAGGCCTCCTCCCCGGTGGCGCAGCCGACGCACCAGGCGCGCAGGCCTTCCGGCTCCACCTCCTCGAAGAGCGACACCGCGACCTTGGCCGCAAGCTGCCCGAAGGCCTCGCTGTCGCGAAAGAACTGGGTGACGGAGATCAGCAGGTCGTCGAACAGCTCAGGGGCCTCCTCGGGCATCTTCTCGACATAGTCGGCATAGGCCCCGAGGCTGTCGCACCGGCTGACCTGCATCCGCCTCAGAACCCGGCGCATCACGGTCGCGCGCTTGTAGCTGGAAAAGTCGTGCCCGGTCCGCTCCCGCAGAAACCCCACAATCCGCCCCAGGTCGTTCTCCACACCGGTCTCGTCGAGCGAGCGCACCGCCTCCTTGCTGTGCGACACCTCCGCGATCCGCTCCGCGAGCTGGTCGATCGGGGCGATGAAGTTGACGACCCCGGTCGCGATCGCGTTCTGCGGCATCGCCGCGAACTCCGCCTCCCTCGGGTCCTGCGCGAAGACGACGCCCCCCACCTCGTGAATCGCCCGCACGCCACTGGATCCGTCCGCCCCCGATCCGCTGAGAATGACGGCGAGACCGTCGCCCCGGGCCGCGGCCACGGACCGGAAGAACATGTCGACCGGCGCCCGGTGCGCCCGCGGCTCGGTGAATTCGCGGGCGGTGACGCTGTCGCCCTCGATCACCAGCTCGCGGTCGGGAGCGATGACATAGACGCAGTTCGCCTCCAGCTTCGGCCCGTCCGTCACCTGCCGCACCGGCATCGCGGTGCAGGACGAGAGGATCTCCGCCATGGCGCTGGGATGTTCCGGCGACAGGTGCAGGATCACGACATAGGCCAGCCCGAGATCGTCGGGCAGATGCCGGAACAGCCGCGACAGCGCCCGCACGCCGCCCGCAGAGGCGCCGATCGCGCAGATCGGGACCGTGTCCGGCGTGCCGTCCTGCTTGGGTTGGTCCATCATCGCTCCGGCACCGGGACTCAGGATCCCTCGTCCGGTAAGCCCCACTCTCACCCCGTAGTTCCACGTGCCGCCGCGCCCCGTCGCGCCGCGCAGGCCACTACCAGAGCAGACCGCCCCACGACAGCGCAGGAGCGGCCCCTGCCGCCGTCATCGGAATGCCGTAAGGAGTTCCGACCGCTCGGGATCACCCCGGGGAGGCCAACCTTGGGATGTCGCACCGCGGTCTCTCGGTCCCGGGGACCGGAGGCGTCTCCTGCGACCCGGGCCTCATCTCCGGGTCCCGGATCGCGGGACCGGCCTTACCCGGCAAAGCCCGCCGCGGCCCGCGCAGCCGCAGACTCGGGCGCGGCAAGGACCGCGATCATGGCCCGCGCCGCCTCCGGATGGGCGGCCCGGACCGTGACACCCGCGGTGTAGGTCGTCACGAGGTCACAGCCTGGCGGCAGCAGGCCGGAAAGCCGCACCCCCGCGCTGCCGAGGATCTCCGTGACCTGCGTGCATCCGACAGGCCGGGACAGGTCGCTCCGGGCGAGTGCCGCCATGGCCGGGATGCCGCCGGGAAAGGTCCGGAACCGGTCGCTCAACGTGTCATGAATGCCCAACCGCTTCAGGACGTTGGCGAAATGGATGCCCGCCGTCGCCTGCTGCGGGTCCGGAAAGAAGATGCCGTCCGCCTCCAGCAGCGCCGCGCGCAGTTCGTCCGCCGTGGCGCAGGACAGGTCCGGATCGGCCTCCCGCACAGCGATGCCCGTGGCGACATCGCCGATATCGACGAGGCTGTCGGCAAGGACATGCCCCTGCCCGGCAAGCCCCTCCACGAGGCTGCGGGACAGGATCACGAGGTCCGCGGCCTCTCCGGCGATGATCCGGTCGCGCATCCCTCCCACCGGTCCGTAGTCCCCGTCGACCGCAAGACCCGTCGCCGCCTCTATCGCCGGAGCGAGCGTCGCCGCTATCCCCTGTGCCGCTCCGCCGCCCAAGACTCTGATCACGTCATGTCCCCCCTGCATCCGCCGATGTCATAGAACCGACCGCCCGTTCAGGACAACAGAAGACTGGAGGTCCGGACAAGTCGCCGGCCCGCGCTCCCCACCCGTCGCGACCTCCGGGGGCAACGGTCGGAACCGGCGCTCCTGCCCCCGTCACCGGAAAGCGGTCAAGGTCTTGCCCCTTGCCGCGGCGCGCAGGTGGAGGAATAAGGCGGGCTGGCCCGGCTAGTCCCAGGAGATCCCGTGGAAGAGGCGACGACCAAGGCCGGCGACCCCGCGGACGGACCCCTGCTGGGGAACCGGGACTACCTGCTGTTCCTCGTCTGCCGCGGCTGCACGATGGCGGCATTCCAGACCATGTCCGTCGCGGTGGGCTGGCACATCTATGTCCGGACCGGCGACGTCCTGAACCTCGCCTATATCGGCCTCTTCATGTTCCTGCCGTTCCTGCTGCTGTTCCTGCCGGCGGGGCTGCTGGCCGACCGGGTGGACCGGCGGCTGATCATGGCGGGCGCGGCCGTCGCCCATGCGGTGGCCATCGCCATGACCGGGCTCTGGCTCTCGTCCGGCCGCGAGGAGATCTGGCCGGTTTTCGCCTTTCTGTTTCTCGACGGCATCGCGCAGGCCTTCCTTTACCCTGCGACGCAGGCGATGCTGCCGACCCTCGTGTCGCGGAAGGATTTTCCGAGAGCGCTCGCAGGGATGAACACGGTGACGAAGACGGCGCACCTCGGCGGTCCCGCGGTGGGCGGCCTGCTGATCGCGCTGATCGACACCGGGGTCTATGCCGTGATCGCGGCGCTCTACCTCCTCGGCTCGGCGGTGGTCTACCGGATCCGCGCGGATCTTCGGGTCCGCGCGAGCGAGCCCTTCGGCACCGAGGTGCTGCTCGGCGGCTTCCGGCACATCCTGCGGACGCGGACGGTGCTGGCGGCGATCTCGCTCGACCTCCTTGCCGTGCTGCTGGGCGGGGTCATGGGACTGCTGCCGGTCGTGGCCTCCGACATTCTCGAGGTCGGGCCCGAGGCGCTGGGCCTGATGCGCGCGACACCCGCTGTCGGCGCCCTGATCGTCGGGCTCGCTCTGGCCCGCTACGGGCTGCCTGGGCACGTCGGGCGGATCTTCTTCGCGGCGCTGGTGGCCTTCGGGCTCTCCATCGTCGTCGTCAGCGTCTCGACGATATTCTGGGTCACGATCCTCGCGCTCGCGATCTACGGCGGCTCGGACATGATCAGCGTGTTCATCCGGCATACACTCGTGCAACTCGGCACGCCGGACCCCCTCCGCGGGCGGGTCAGCGCCGTCAACGCGGTCTCGATCAACGCCTCGAACCAGATCGGCGATTTCCGGGCCGGCGTCATGGCGGCGGTCGTGGGCGTTCCGGCGGCGATCGCGATCGGGGGCGTGGCCACCCTCGCCATCGCGGTGGCCTGGGCCCGGATATTCCCCGAACTGCCGAAGATGGCGCGTCTCTAGCCGCCGTGCACCGGGGCCGGGGGGTCAGGCCGCCCTGCAATGACGACGGGCTCCGGACAGATCGGCAGACCCGGTCGCGCGGCGGCAAAGGTCCCGGGGAGGCGGCCGCCGCCGCCGGCGGCGCCATCACGCTCGGCGGCGTCGACATCGCGCTGATACCGCTGGCCGATCTGCGCCGGCAGGTCGCGCTCGTCCCGCAGGAGCCGATCCTGCTCCCATCGCTCGCTCATGGAGAACATCGCCTACGCCCGTCCCGACGCCACGCCGGACGAGGTGCGCGAGGCGTGCGCTCGTGCCGGTGCGGCGGAGTTCATCGAGCGCCTGACGAAGGGCTACCAGACCGAAGTGGGCGAGCGCGGCGTGACGCTGTCGGGTGGCGAGCGGCAGAGGGTCGCCATCGCGCGGGCATTCCTGTCGGACGCGCCGGTCCTCGTGATGGACGAAGCGACCTCGTCGCTCGACAGCGAGGCGGAGGCGCTGGTGGCCGAGGCGGCGGAACGCCTGATGAAGGGCCGCACGACGCTCGTGATCGCGCACCGGCTTGCGACCGTCGAACGGATGGACCGCATCCTGGTCTTCTACCGTGGCCGCATCGTCGAGGACGGCACGCCGGCCGAGCTGATGCTGCGCGAGAACGGCCTCTACCGCGTTCTGCGCGAGCGTCAGATCCCCGCCGCCTGAGCGCCAGGCGGCGGGACCGTGAACCATGGTCCGGGGAGACGGCATGAAGGTCAGGTCGGGGCGGGTCAGGAGGACCTGCTGCCCGATCCAGGCGTCGGGGGCAGAGATGTGGCGGAATGTCTTACTACCTTAAGGCCCTATAAAGGTCTTGGACAAGGACGTGCCGGAATCCTCTGCAAGAACTGGCGGCATGACAAAAGACATCCTTGTTCCTTCCGGGCGCCGGCACTTTGCGAATGCCGATGAGCCTGTCTCTCACGCCAGCCTCGGAGCGGAGTTTCTCGGCTACGAGTTCCTGTCGGCGTTCCGGTCCCGGCAGGAGGTCCTCGACCTCGCGCATCTGCGCTGGCCGGGTGGCATTTCTGTGGAGTTCGGGATCGATGTGACCGGGGAGGGTGTCCGGGACACGGTGTTCTGGGAACGGGCTGTCGGGCGCGATCTCGACCTTGTCGCCGGCTGGCTCTCACCCTCGGCGCAGCGAGAGACGCAACTCGCATTCGGCACCTGCGGCCTGACCGCGATCCTGCAGCTTTACTCCGGCCTGATCGAGGGCGGGATGGATGTCGGCACGGTCTTCGGTCTTGGCCTGCCAGCCAGCGGGGCCCTCGCCCGCGCCGAAGACATCTTCATCGGCGGCCAGCTCTACGGGCTCATGGCCGAGAGCCTGCCGGGAAAGTACCTGCACGACGGCTATCAGGACAACACTGCGCCCGCCCTTCGCGGGGCCCGGGTTACCGACGGGACGGTCAACAGCTACATCTACGAGGGTGAGAGCGAGTACGCGATCTTTCTCGTCGCAAAGGGGCTGGCGGGCGCCGCGCAGCGCGTCACCCTGCACTTCGAGGACGATATCCTGCCCGCGCGAAAGACACGCCTGTTCGAGCCGGGCGGCGTGACGGACATCTGTCCAAAGATCATCGGCGCGACTGGCGAGATCGAGCACAGCATGCTCCGGTCGTCGGTCGAGGGCGGGATCCACACGCTCAGCTTCGAGCTCGTCCGCTTGGTGGTGCCCAAGGCGACCCCCGGCATCGGCCCCGGACCGCCGGGCTTCACGGGAGCTTACCCTGCCGGCAGCTTGGGAGCCTCGGTGCTTGGCACCGAAGGGCGCGACGTGATCTTCGGCACCCTCGGGGACGACCGGATTCTCGCCTTCGGCGGGGCGGATCTGGTCTACGGACGTGCCGGAAACGACCGGATCGACGGCGGTTCGGGCCCAGATACGCTCTTTGGCGGGGCGGGCGACGATGTCCTGATGGGAAATGCCGGCAACGACAGCATCCTCGGAGACGATGGACAGGATCTGATTGATGGCGGGATCGGGGCGGATGCGATCGACGGCGGCGCCGGCAACGACAGGATCTCCGGCAAGGGCGGCAACGACACGATCGCCGGTGGCGCCGGGGACGATGTGATCCTCGGCAACGCCGCCGACGATTACCTGATCGGCGGTGCGGGGGCCGACAGGCTCTTCGGCGGTCAGGGCCGCGACATCCTCGACGGCGGCACCGGTCCCGACGTTCTCTGGGGTCAGGACGGAGACGACATCCTCGTCGGAAAGGGAGGCGACGACCGTCTCTTCGGCGGACCGGGGAACGACCGGCTCGAGGGCGGTGCGGGGGCCGACAGGCTCTTCAGCGGTCAGCGCGCGGACAAGCTGGACGGCGGCCTCGGCCCCGATGTCCTCTGGGGCCAGAGCGGCCCCGATCTCCTGCTGGGTGGGGACGGGGCGGACAGTCTCTTCGGCGGCCCCGGCGATGATGTGCTCCACGGCGGCCCCGGCGACGACCTCCTGCACGGCGGACCCGGCAACGACAGGATGCGGGGCTGTACGGGCGCCGACACCTTCGTGTTTCTCAAGGGAGACGGGCGGGACGTGATCCTCGACATGGAGCCCGTGGACAGGATCCTGCTCGAGGGCTCGGCTCTGGGTGTCCCCACGCCCGCCGCGCTGGACCGCCAGCTCAGGGAGATCCCCGGCGGCTACTGCTCGAGTTCGGCGGTGGCGACAGCCTGACGGTCCTGTTGCGGGCGGGGCAGGACAGTTTCGATGCGTCCTCGTTCATCCTGATCTGAAAGCGGGCGCCTTCGGTGCGGATCGGGATGGGCAGGGACGGGAAGCCGGGATGCCAGTCGCGCCCGCGCGTCATAACGCGGATCCCGGCCGCTTCGAGGCAAGACCGGTATGCCACCACCCTTGGCCCTTCGCCGCGCCAAAAATGTGGTGCCCCCAGAGAGACTCGAACTCCCGACCCACTGATTACAAATCAGTTGCTCTACCAGCTGAGCTATAGGGGCTCCGGCGCGGATGGTTCTGCCAGAGCCGCGCCCGGGGTGCAACGGGAACCAGCGGCCCCGGCCGCCCCTGCGGAAGCCGTTTGCCACGCCCGCCCGCCGGGCATAAGGTCCGGCACCGGGACAGAACCGAGGGGAACGCTTGCAGATCGTCTATCATATCGGGGCGAATTGCACGGAAGGCGACCGGCTTTTGAAATCGTTGCTGAAGAACGCCGACAGCTTCGCCGCGCAGGGCATCAAGGTGCCCGGTCCCAGCAAGTATCGCCGTCTGCTGCGCGAGACGATCCAGAACCTCGACGGCCGCGCGCCGGAGCCCGACACCCGCGACATCCTGCTCGACGCGATCCTCGACGACGAAAGCGCCGAGCGCCTCGTGCTGAGCCATGCCGATTTCATCTGCGTGCCCAACCGGATCTTCGAGGGCGGCAGCTTCTACGGGCTGGCGGAATTCAAGCTCGCCTCCCTCGCACGGCTCTTCCCCGAGGACGAACTGGAGCTCTTTCTCGCCCTCAGGAACCCGGCCGCCTTCATCCCCGCCGCCTATGCGGAATCGAACGCGCCCTCGCCGGAGGCCTTCCTGAAGGGGGTCGACCCCGCCAGCGTCCGCTGGTCCGATCTCGTCGGGCGGATCCGCGCAGCCCTCCCCGGCGTCCCGCTCACCGTCTGGTGCAACGAGGACACGCCCCTGCTCTGGGCCCAGCTGATCCGCGAGATCTCGGGCGTCGATCCGCTGACCCGCATCCTCGGCGGCTTCGACCTCCTGAACGCGATCATGTCGCCCGAGGGCATGTCCCGGTTTCTCGCCTATCTCAAATCCCACCCGCCCCAGACCGAGGTCCAGAAGCGCCGGGTGATCGCGGCCTTCCTCGACAAGTTCGCGATCGCCGACGAGGTCGAGGAGGTGGTCGACCTGCCCGGCTGGACCGAGGAGACCATCGCGGCGCTGACCCGCAGCTACGAGGAGGATGTCTGGCACATCGAGCGGATGCCCGGCGTGACCCTGATCACCCCCTGACCGGACCGCCCGTAGGGCGGGTTTTCACCCCACCGGTTCCGGCCTATGCCCAAAAAAGCGGCAATGGAAAAAATTCCACAGGAATTCAGCTACTTACGAAAGCGTCCACACGTGGACGCCTCACATCCCGAGGGCGCTCTTGTACATTTCCAGCACCGCTTCCTCCTCGGCGATATCGTCCGGCTCGCGCTTTCGCAGCGCGATGACCTTGCGCATCACCTTGGTGTCGTAGCCCCGGCCCTTCGCCTCGGCCATCACCTCCTTCTGCTGGTCGGCGATGTCCTTCTTCTCGGCCTCGAGCCGCTCGAACCGCTCGATGAACTGGCGCAGCTCGTCGGCGGTGACGCGGTAGCTGTCGGGGGCGGAATTGTCTTCGACGACGGAGGCGTCCGACATGGGGCTCACTCTCTCGCTGGATACACGGGACACCTTGCTAGCCGCGCAGTCCCAGCGCCGCAAGGGGCAGACTTGCACCCCGCCCGACGCCGGGCTAGGCGGGCGCGAACCAAGGAGGGCGCGGAATGGACTGGCTGATCTGGGGAGGAGCCGCCCTGTCGCTGGCCGGGCTCGCGGGCATCGTCCTGAGCATCCTCAAGGTCCAGCGCGCCCGCCGCGCCGGCCTCTCCGACGAGGACCTCCGCGCCCGCATCCAGACCGTGCTGCCGCTCAACCTCGGCGCCTTCTTCGCCTCGATCCTCGGCCTCATGGCCGTGGTCGTGGGCGTCATCCTCTGACCGCGGGGCTCAGGCCTTCGGAAAGACGAAGCATCGGTCCCGTCGCACCATCAGCCACAGCGGCATGCCCGATTTCGGCAGGAACACCGAGGGCACCCGCGCCTTCAGGATCGAGCCGTCGAAATCCATCCGGAACTCCACGATGCTCTCCGCACCGATGAACCGCGCCCTCTGCACCACGCCCCGCGCCGGCACCCCCTCTGCCGGCGTGGGATGAGGCCCCCGGCCCGATCGGTCGAAGTCGATCTTCACGTGCTGCGGGCGAAAGACGATGTCCACCTCCGTCCCGTCCGGCACGCCCGGCGCGAGAAACTGCCCGAAGGCCGTGTCGGTGAGCGCCCCCTGCACCCGCCCGGTGATCACGTTCACGTCCGAGAAGAACGCCGCCGCGGCACGGTCCGCCGGGGCGTTATAGATGTTGTAGGGCGCGCCCCGCTGCACGATCCGACCGTCGCGCATCAGGGCGATCTCGTCAGCCATGCGCATGGCCTCCGCGGGTTCATGCGTCACCAGAAGCACCGCCGTCCCCTCCGCCTTCAGCAGATCCAGCGTCTCGTCGCGCACATCGTCGCGCAGCCTGTCGTCGAGACCCGAGAAGGGCTCGTCCATGAGCATCACCCGCGGCCTCGGCGCCAGCGCCCGTGCGAGCGCCACCCGCTGCTGCTCCCCCCCGGAGAGCTGGTGAGGGTAGCTCCGGGCATGCCGCGTCATCCCCACCCGCCCGAGGAGTTCGGCCACCCGCGCCCGGACCTCCGCCTTCGGACCCGAGAGGCCGAAGGCCACGTTCCGCGCAACATCGAGATGGGGAAAGAGCGCGAAATCCTGGAACATGAGCCCGGTGGACCGCCCCTCCGGCGGCACCGATCCGCCAAGATCGCAGACCATGCGGCCATCCACGAGGATCTCGCCCCCGTCGATCGGTTCGATGCCCGCGATCATCCGCAGCGTCGTGGACTTGCCGCAGCCCGAGGGTCCCAGGAGACAGGTCACCTGCCCCGGCATCACGGTCAGCGACACCCGGTCCACCGCCATGCGACGGCCGTACCTGCGCGACAGGTCGCGGATTTCGAGCCTTGGGGTCGGGGTCTCTGGCTTCACGCGGCCTCGCGCCGGGATGGTTGACCGAACTCGTCGGATATCGCGCCGGGGATAGCCGCTGCAGGCGCGGGCGACAAGGCCGCGGCGCATCCCCCGGCCTTGGAACGAAACGCCGCCTCCGCGTCATGGTCCGGCCACACCTGTGCCCCGGCCGGACGTGCGGAGTGACGGAGGGGGCGCAACCTGCAGGAGACCACCCATGCTCGCCGAGCCCCTGGCCGGCCGTCTGTCCCCGCTTCCCTCCCGCACGGATCCCGCGGATCTGATCCGGCAGCAGAACGAGGCCGCCACCGCGGCCAGCCGCAGGCTCGAACCGCCCCCGGCCCCTCCCGACCGCCCGCTGCCCCCGCGTCCGGGCACCGAGGCCGCCGTGAGAGCCGGGATGGAACCGCCGGGCCGCCCCCTGCCGCCGCCCGATGCGGTGGCAGGCTACAAGGCCGCGCGCCGCGGCACCGCGCCCGGATGATCCCCGCAAGCGCCGATCCGCGAAGGCGCCCGACCCCGGCTTCATCTGGCCGCAAATCCTCCGGGGTCCGGGGCAGCGCCCCGGCCGCTCCTGCCCGCCAACGGCGGGCGGGAGCTTGCCCGGTGCGCCGAAGGCGCTCCATTCCGCAACGCTGCCCTCAGATCGTCGCGTTGGTGGCGCCCCCGTCCAGCAGAAGGTTCTGGCCCACGATGAACTTCGCCGCATCCGAACAGAGAAAGGCGCAGGCGCGCCCGAAATCTGCCGGATCGCCATAGGCCCGCGCGGGAATCGTCAGCCGCCTGCGCTCCCGCGCCTCCTCCGGCGTGATCCCCTCGGCCGCCACGGCCGCCGCGTCCAGTGCATCGGCCCTGTCGGTGGCATGGATGCCCGGCAGCAGGTTGTTGATCGTCACGCCGTGGGGTGCAACCTGCCGCGCCGTGCCCGCGACATAGCCCGTCAGCCCGGCGCGCGCGGCATTCGACAGGCCCAGCTGCGGGATCGGCGCCTTCACCGATTGCGAGGTGATGTTGACGACCCTGCCCCAACCCTGCCCGATCATACCCGGCAGCAGCGCCGTCATCAGCGCGATGGGCGCCAGCATGTTGGCCTCGAGCGCCGCGAGAAAATCCTCCCGGCCCCAGTCGGACCAGATCCCGGGCGGTGGGCCGCCCGCATTGGTGACGAGGATATCCACCGCCCCCGCGGCCGACAGCACCTGCGCCCGGCCCTCTTCCGTCGTAACATCCGCCGCCACCACGTTAACCGCGACGCCATGGGTGGCCCGGATCTCCGCGGCCGCCGCCTCCAGCGCGACGGGACCCCGCGCGTTCAGCACGATCTCCACGCCTTCCGCGGCCAGTGCATCGGCACAGCCCCGTCCCAGCCCCTTCGATCCCGCGCAGACGAGGGCCCGCCGTCCCCGAAGTCCCAGATCCATCGCAAAGCTCCTTTCCTCGCAGCGCCAGCCCGTTCCTTCGTACCGGGAGATGACGAGATCGTCACGCAGCCGACAGATTGTTGACCTAGGGTCGCCCTGTTTCTACTTTACGGCGTCCGGATCGGGGTCCGGACAGAGGGGTTGCCACCATGAAGGACGACACCGCGCCGCGTGCCGTTCAGACTCTTCCGGTCTATCGTTGCGACGACTTCCGGGTGATCTCCGGCGTCGCCGAGGGCGACCCTCTCTCCTTCGCCGAGGAGCTGGTGCTCGACGACATCTACGGGCTCCTTGCCGAGGCACAGCGGGCACGGCTCACGGTCACCATGGGAGCGGACCCACGCTCTCTTTCCGTGGCGCCGGGCTGCGAGACGGGCGCGGCGGGCAATGCGGTCGTGCTCGACTGCTGCCTGACCTTCATGGGCGAGGACGGGGCCACCCACGAGGCACTGGTCCTCGTGGAGGTCGAGCAGGATGCCGCCGCCGCCATCTACATGCTGCCGCTCGCCTCCTTCATGACCAAGAGCGGCTACCGCCTGGTCGGCATCGACCGGGACGCCGCCGCGACCCGCTTCGCCGAAGTCGCCGTGGTCTCCTTTACCCGCGGCACCCACATCACCATGGCCACGGGTGAACAGCGCCGGATCGAGACGCTGGCGGTCGGCGACCGGGTCCTGACCCGGGACGACGGCCCGCAGGAGATCCGCTGGATCGGGGCGAGCACCCTGCGCGCGACCGGAAGCTTCGCCCCCGTGGTCATCGCCAAGGGCACGCTGCATAACGAGAACGATCTCGTGGTCTCGCCCGATCACCGGATCTTTGTCTACCAGCGCCAGGACAAGCTTGGCGCGGGACGGGCCGAGGTGCTGGTGAAGGTCCGCCACCTCATCAACGGAACGACCGTCTACCAGAAGGACGGCGGGTTCGTGGAGTATTTCCAGCTCCTCTTCGACGACCACCAGATCATCTACGCCGAGGGCATAGCCGCCGAGAGCCTGATGGTCGATCCCCGGACCCGCGCGGCCCTGCCGCCGGAGGTCATGGCGCGGCTTCACTCCGCCGCGCCGACCCATGCTCACCGCCCGTATCTCGACTTCGAGGTCCGCGAGCCGCTCGTATCCGCCTCCAACGCCGCCGACCTGCTGCGCCAGGCCTCCTCGAACTGAGCGCGCCGCACGCATCCTAGCTCCGGAGCGCCTCGATCAGCTCGTCCTTTGTCATGTCCGAGCGCCCCTCGATGCCGAGTTCCTGCGCCCGGCCGTAAAGCTCGTCCTTTGTCCAGTCCTCATAGGGCGGCGCCTTGCCGCCCTTCTTCGACGGCTCCTTGTCGGGATTCGCCTGCGCGTTCGAGATCGCGGCGGCCTTGCCCTTGTCATATCCCTGCTCTCGCAGATCCTCGTAGGTGTCGGGCTTCTTGATTGCGGGTCCATGGTCCTTGTCGGGCATGTTCGGGCTCCTCCGTCCTGTCACGATGTCAGGCCGGGAAAACGCCGCGCAGGCTGGCCCGTTCCGCCCAGCCCCGGACACGGGGCCGGATGGGCATCCCTCCGTCAGGGAGTCCCCGCCTCCTCCGGACCCGGCAGGAGGGCCCCCAGCGCGGGCCGGCGGTTCGCGTCGCGCAGCCGCTGGCCCATCGCCGAAGTGATCGCGAGATGGACCGCCGCGTTGATCGCATCATCCCGCGCCATCAGCCGCTTCAGCGCCTCCGCCTCGATCTCGAACACCCGGCCGGGAGCGACCATGGCGACGCTCGCCGTGGCCGGCGCCCCCGACAGAACCGTTACCTCCCCGATGAACTGCCCCGCCCCGATACGGGCAAGCTCAGCCTCTCCACGAAAGACCCGGGCAGCGCCCGCCGAAAGCCAGATCAGCCGTCCGAGAACCTGCTCCGCAACGGCCAGCACCTCCCCCTCGCGGACATCGCGCCAGCGTCCCGCGCGCAGCAGCATCCCGGCGGCATGGGGCGGCAGCCCACCGAAGCCGCCCACGATCATTTCGGCCTCTTCGAGCTGCAGGTGAAGCGCGCGGTTCCTCCGGTAGAGCGTGACAAGTCCGTAGAGGCTGATCGCGATCCAGCAGATCTGACTGACCAGCGTCGCCATGTTGAAGGCATGCTGAAGGCTTACCAGGATCAACGAGGAGGCCGCGATGTTCATCAGGATGTAGGCATAGCTCCGTCCACGGATCACGCCGGCCTGAAGGGCCGCATAGGCGATCAGCCCGAGTACGACTCCGGTTATCCCGATAATGGAGGTGACAAGGGGCGACATCCGCGGGGGTCACCGCCTCCCGGTGTGGGTCGCAGAACGTTGTCGGGATCTGCACGCGCCTCCCGCATCCCCGGTTCCGAGCGATAGCCTCTGTCCCATCCCCGTCTCCTGTCGTGCGGTTCGCCTGCCGCACCGCCGTAAGGGTCGATTCTCTCCCGCGCCCGAATGGCGCTCCGGGCGGTCTCCCTTCCATGACGGGAGGAGCCGGTCCCGTCACCCTCTCCGCCGGTCCCGGAACCCGGAACCGGCGGAGAGGGGAGCGCCTCAGCGCTCGCCGACCACCTGGATGTCGAACGGAATGTTCCGCCCCGGCCCGGTGAACCGACCGTCGCCACTGGCCCCGACCAGCGACCCCTGCCGGTGGAAGGCGCCGTCCATGTCGCCGGACACGGCAAGCCGCCCCTGCCCGTCCGTGATCGACCCGCCGAGATCGACCTCGAACGCCGCGAAACTTGTGCCTGCGTTGCGGTTGATGACACCGTTCGCTATAGTGATCTGGCCGGGGATCGTGGAATTCACCGTCCGAAGGTTGTCGATCTCGCCGCTGACGCGGTTGGTGCCGAAGTTCACGTCCATGTCCATCTGTCCGAGGATCGTGCCGCCCGGATTGGGATCGATGTCGGCAAAGCCGCGATAGACCGCCGTGCCGCTGGTGGGCATAGTGGCGGGCGAGGTGATCGTGCTGCCCGCAAAGGCCGCCGCGAGGACGTCGCCCTGCCGGTTCATCTCGGAGAAGGTCAGAGGCACCGGCTCGACGATCCCGCCGCCGCCTCCGCCGCCCATGCATCCTGCCAGCGCGAGCAGCGAGGCGGCGCCTGCCGCCTTTATCTTGAAACTCCGGATCATCGACTTTCTCCCAGGCAACTGACACCGATCCTCGATGCCATGATGCAGGTTACACGACGTCGCGCAGGAAGCGAAACGGTATCGCCTGCCCCCTCGCACGACGGCCGGGAGGGGCCGGCCGCGATTGCCCTCCCACATCGCACAGGCTAAGCCGCGCCTCATGTCGAACCGCCCACAGCTCCCCCCCGAGATCGCCCGTCGCCGGACCTTCGCGATCATCAGCCATCCCGACGCCGGCAAGACCACGCTGACGGAGAAGTTCCTGCTCTTCGGCGGGGCGATCCAGCTTGCCGGGCAGGTGCGCGCCAAGGGCGAGGCGCGGCGCACGCGCTCGGACTTCATGCAGATGGAAAAGGACCGCGGCATCTCGGTCTCCGCCTCTGCCATGTCCTTCGACTACCGCAATTTCCGCTTCAATCTGGTGGACACGCCCGGTCACTCGGATTTCTCCGAGGACACCTACCGCACGCTCACCGCCGTCGATGCCGCGGTCATGGTGATCGACGGCGCCAAGGGCGTGGAAAGCCAGACCCGCAAGCTCTTCGAGGTCTGCCGGATGCGCGACCTGCCGATCCTGACTTTCTGCAACAAGATGGACCGCGAGAGCCGCGAGGTCTTCGACATCATCGACGAGATCCAGGAAAATCTCGCCATCGACGTCACCCCCGCAAGCTGGCCGATCGGCATGGGGGCCGATTTCCTCGGCTGCTACGACCTCTTGCGCGACCGGCTGGAGCTGATGGACCGCGCCGACCGCAACCGCGTGGGCGAAAGCATCGCGATCAACGGCCTCGAGGACCCGAAACTGGCCGACCACGTGCCCGCGCACCTGCTGGCAAAGCTGCGCGAGGAGGTGGAGATGGCCCGCGGCCTGCTGCCGCCGCTCGACCCGCAGGCGGTGGCCGAGGGCACCATGACGCCGATCTGGTTCGGCTCGGCGATCAATTCCTTCGGCGTCAAGGAGCTGATGGAGGGGATCGGCGCCTATGGCCCGGAACCTCAGCCCACCCCCGCCGAGCCGCGCCAGATCGCACCCGAGGAGCCGACAGTGGCGGGCTTCGTGTTCAAGGTGCAGGCCAACATGGACCCCAAGCACCGCGACCGCGTGGCCTTCATCCGCCTCGCCTCGGGCCATTTCCTGCGCGGCATGAAGCTGACCCATGTGCGCTCGAAGAAACCGATGACGATCTCCGCGCCCGTGCTCTTTCTCGCCTCCGACCGCGAACTGGCCGAGGAGGCCTGGGCCGGCGACATCATCGGCATCCCGAACCACGGCCAGCTCCGCATCGGCGACACCCTGACCGAGGGCGAGGCCCTGCGCGTCACCGGCATTCCGTCCTTTGCGCCGGAACTGCTCCAGACCGCCCGGGCGGGCGACCCGATGAAGGCCAAGCACCTCGAGAAGGCGCTGTTCCAGTTTGCCGAAGAAGGTGCCGCCAAGGTGTTCAAGCCCGCCTTCGGCTCGGGCTACATCGTCGGCGTCGTGGGCGCGCTGCAATTCGAGGTTCTGGCCAGCCGGATCGAGCAGGAATACGGCCTGCCCGTCCGCTTCGAAGGATCGCAATTCACCTCGGCCCGCTGGGTCACCGGCGCCCGCGACAAGGTGGAAACCTTCGTGCAGGCCAACAAGGCCCATATCGCCCACGATCACGACGGCGACGTGGTCTACCTCACCCGCCTGAAATGGGACATCGACCGCATCGAGCGCGACCACCCGGACCTGACGCTCTCGGCGACCAAGGAGATGATGGTGTGACCATCCCCCGGGCCATCGTGGCCGAGGCGCTGAACGTGCCCGAGGACACCCTGCCCCCCGGCGACCTGCCACTCGACCGGTTCGCCGCGCGCTATCTCCACTGTCTCGATTCCCCCGACGAAGAGGCCCCACCGGAGGCCTGGACGCAGGCGGTGATCCTGCATCTCGTGGATGCTCATCCCCGCCTCGCGCTGGACGCGCTCCGCGCTGCCCTCGATACCGCCATGGACGCGGACGCCATCGCGATGATCGCCGCAGGCCCGCTCGAAGATCTGCTTGCAGGGCACGGCCCCGACATCATCGGCCCCACCGAGCAAGCCGCCGCCGCCTCCCCCCGGCTGCGTTACGCGCTGACAGGCGTGTCCGGCCCGGAGATGAAGCCCCTTATCCTGGCCCGCATCAGGGCGGCCTGCGCCGAAGGCCCGGCCCTCGACGCGGGCGATCCGCCGCCGCTGCCCTGATGCGGGCGCTCGGCCGCTTCGGGGCCTGGTGGCAATCCGTCCGCCGCAAGGGCCGGTCCAGCCGCCATGCCGCAACGGACCCGGGCGATGCGCTGTTCGACGCGCAGATGGCCGCGCTCGACGCCGCCCTGCCCGCCCGGATCAACGTGGTCGGCAATGCCCGGAGCCTGCTGGACGCAGCCCACGGCCCCCGCATCGACGCCGCCGCCACGATCCGCTTCAACGCCTCCGCCACCGACCGGCCAGAGTCCCGCGGCACCCGCTGGGACTTTGTCGCCACGAGCCACGGCGCCGCACTCGATCACTGGTCGCAGGGCACGCCACCCTTTCACACCCTCCTCTTCACGCCCTATTTCGACCTGCACCTGCCGGTGATCGCCCGCTATGCCGCGACGCCCGTGCTCACCTGCCCCATGCGCCTGTCGATCGAGCTGACGCGGAAGCTCGGCGCGCGCCCCACCACCGGCGCGCAGATCCTCTGGATGCTTCACCGCCTCCGCGGACGCGAGGTCGAGGTTTTCGGCTTCGACTGGAAAACCACGCTGACACAGGGCCATGCCCGGCGCCGCCGGGACGTCCACGATCATGCCAGGGAGCGGCAGGTCATCGGCGCTCTCATCGCCGGCAACGGCTGGCGGCTCAATCGCTAGGCGCCGACCTCCGGCAGATACCTGTCCAGAATGCCTCCCAGCCGCGGGTCGGGCACCGCCGCCTGCCAATCCCGCCAGCGCTTCGAATCGGGCTTCCAGCCGGTCGTCGTCGCCACGCAATGCAGGATCTCGAAGCGCGGATCGACTTTCGTCCGATATCCGATCGCCCCACCGACATTATGCACGTTCCAGCCCTTCAGCCGCGGGATCAGCGCATCGGGCCGCACGGCCCACTTGGCGCCGCAGGCCAGCGGAGGATCCTGCCGGAACCGATGCGCACCATGGCGCGCGGGCGCTTCGGCCCCGGGACCGGGAAACACCCACTGCCCCCCAAGCCGCACGAAGCCGATGCGCCGCGCCGCGGCCGCGTCGAAGACGGAGACACCGTCCAGCGGCACCACCAGCTCGTCGATGTCGACGCCCAGAACCGCTCGAGCCCGGCTCAGCGCCTCCGCCCGCGCGAGGTTCAGCAGCGCCGGCTGCAGGAACTGCAACCGCACCCGACGGCCGGGCAGATCGAACGGCCCGCCATAGTTGAAAGGCGCCGAGATGACCCCCGCCACGGCGACCCCCGGAACGTCAGCCATGGTCCTCGCCAGCTCCTCGACCCCATAGGTCGTCGATCCGTTGTCGAAGACAAGGACCCCGTCCAGCCCATGCGCCGAGACATGGAACCTCAGCCAGTCCCGGACGTGGCCAAGCGCGTTGTCCTTGTTGACACAGACCGCGACATTGCGCCCCGAGAACCGCTCCGCCACGCTCTCTCGAACCGGCACGTCCACAGGTCCGGCGGCGGTCTCCAGCACCACCGGGCCTTCGCCCTGGACCATGGTCTGCGTCACGCGCCCGATGTCCCGGATCCGGACGCGCGGCCGCGTCCCGCCGGCGCGCAACCCCCGCACCACCAGCGGTCGCAGGTTGCGCAGGTGCGGCCCGGTCAGGAGCAGCCGCCCGGACTGCAGTGGCACGCAGTCATAGAACAGCGTCCGGTCATCAAAGAGCCGGTCGTGGACCTCCGTCCGAAGCTCCTCGGGTACGTCCGACAGGCGCCGCAAGGCCAGGTCGTCGGGAACCGCCACCGCTCTCAGATGCTGCACGAACCACGCCATACGCGTCGCCTAGTCCCGGCCTGCACCCTTGTCCAGAACGGGCTCCACGCGGCTCCCGAACGCCGCTCCCGGTCGCCCTCGCGGCACAGGCGACCCTTCCTTCCCCAGCGACCCGCACGGGCTTTCTTGACGCGGCGCCGCGTCCGGCGTATGGCGGCTCGGAACGATGGCCCCGGGCAATCCGGCCAGGGGCAGGCCGCGCGGCGTTGCGGCCACACATGCCGCAAGCGAACCGTGAAAGGCCCGCATGACCAAATTCTCCGATCTCAACCTGAACCCGAAGGTCCTCAAGGCCGTCGAGGAGGCAGGATACGAAATCCCCACACCGATCCAGGCCGGGGCCATCCCCCACGCCCTCGAGGGGCGCGATGTGCTGGGCATCGCCCAGACCGGCACCGGCAAGACGGCCAGCTTCACGCTGCCGATGATCACGCTGCTGCACCGCGGTCGGGCCCGCGCCCGGATGCCGCGCAGCCTCGTGCTCTGCCCGACCCGCGAACTCGCCGCCCAGGTGGCGGAAAACTTCGACATCTACGCAAAATACACGAAGCTGACGAAGGCCCTGCTCATCGGCGGCGTCAGCTTCAAGGAACAGGACGCGCTCATCGACAAGGGCGTGGACGTGCTGATCGCTACACCGGGCCGCCTGCTCGACCATTTCGAGCGCGGCAAGCTCTTGCTGACCGGCGTGCAGATCATGGTCGTCGATGAGGCCGACCGGATGCTCGACATGGGCTTCATTCCGGATATCGAGCGGATCTTCGGCCTCGTGCCCTTCACCCGTCAGACCATGTTCTACTCCGCCACCATGGCCCCCGAGATCGAGCGGATCACCAACACCTTCCTCTCGAGCCCCGCCCGGATCGAGGTCGCCCGCCAGGCCAGCGCCTCCGAGACGATCGACCAGGGCATGGTTTATTTCAAATCCTCCCGTCGTGACCGCGAGGCCTCTGAGAAGCGCGCCGTGCTGCGCGCGATCATCGAGAGCGAGGGGGCGGAGTGCCGCAACGGCATCATCTTCTGCAACCGCAAGGTCGATGTGGACGTGGTCGCCAAGTCCATGAAGAAGAACGGCTATGACGCGGCGCCGATCCATGGCGACCTCGACCAGTCCCAGCGGATGCGCACCCTCGACGGTTTCCGGGACGGGACCCTGCGGTTTCTCGTGGCGTCCGATGTGGCCGCCCGGGGCCTCGACATCCCGAACGTCAGCCACGTCTTCAACTACGACGTCCCCTCCCACGCGGAGGATTACGTCCACCGCATCGGCCGGACCGGCCGCGCGGGCCGGCTGGGCCGGGCGCGCACGATCGCCACGCCGCGGGACGACAAGTACATCGACGCGATCGAGAAGCTGATCGAGACCACGATCCCCCGCCTCCCGAACCCGCTCGGCGACATGACAGAGGCCACCGCCCCGGCCGCCGCCGAGGATAACCGCACCGAGACGCCCGCCCGTTCCGAACCGCCCCGAGAGGAAAGCTCGAGCCGCCGCTCCTCCTCCCGCAGCGCTCCCCCGTCCTCCTCCCCGTCCCGCAGCGGCTCTTCCCGCTCCCGCGGACAGGGCGGCGGACGGCGCGAGGAGGCCCGCGACGAGGCCGTCGTGGGCATGGGCGAGGATGTGCCCAGCTTCATCGCCCGGAGCTTCGAGGAACGCCTCGTCGGCTGACCGCTGCCCCATCGGCAAAGCTAAGGATTTGTTCACCCCGCCCTGCTAGGCCGGTGCCACGGAACGATTGGGGAAGCGACCCGTGGTGGAACTGGCGACAGGCAGTGTTGAAGCAGACCCGCCCTGCGGGACCGGCACGTCCGACCCCGTTCGCCGCCTCCATCTCCGGGTACCACTCGACGCTCTCGGCGAACTGACCCGGGACGACGACCTCCTGATCGCCGTGGTGACCGACCTTTCCGCCGGCGGCGCGCGCCTGCGTCTACACGATACCGCCTCCAGCCGTTTCTTCGGCGAGGGCTGGACGATCTCCAGCCCGATCTTCGGCCGCCTCCCCGTCTATATCCGCTGGCGCCGACTTGATGAGGCTGGTGTCTCCTTCCCGATCCCCCGCGACCGCCGCATCGCCCTCGACCGGCTCGTGCGGACACTCCTGCGTCACGGCGCGGGCCTCTCCGCCGAGGGCGCGCAGCCGCGCTTCTTCGCCTCCGGGCGCTGACCGGCCGACCGCGTCGCCGCAGGGCCCTGGCCAGGTCCGCCTGCCTGCAGAAGACGCCCCCAGGGACCGGACCGGCGACACCGCGCCCTCATCCCGGCTTCTTCCGGCCCAACCTGTCCCGGTGCTGAGTGGCGAACAGTCCGACCGTTGCCGGAGGGCGCAGCGCCCCCGTCCCCTTCACACCCGACGCGACGGCCCGATCACGCAAGCCGGCTGATCACCACCGTAACCTCGGGCTTCTTGCCGATCTCGCCCTGAGCCGAGCGCCGCACGATCTGGCGCAGCTCCTTTTCCAGCGCCTCGTCGTCGGCCATCGTCTTGCGGTGCGCCCGCGAGACGAACTGGTCGAGATCCGCCTCCAGCACATCGACCAGAGGCGCCCCCGACTGGCCCGTCTCGGCAAGGCCCATGGTCTCGCACCAGGGCTCGCCCAGGGCCGCGCCCTCCTCGTCGATGATCAGCGTCACGGTGACATGTCCGTTGAGCGCCATCCGGATGCGATCCCGCACCACCCCGTCAAGCGCGCCCACCTGGACCGACCCGTCGAGATAGGTCCGGCCGGTCTCCACATACTCCACCGCCCTCACCGGATCCGCCGACAGATCAAGCACGGTCCCGTTCACCGCCAGCACCCCGCGCCGCCCGTTCGCCTCGGCCAGCCGCACATGGGCCGTCAGATGCCGATGCTCGCCGTGCATGGGCACCACCGCCTTCGGCGCGATCAGCCCGTGCAGCGTCTCCAGATCGGGACGGTTGGCATGGCCCGAGACGTGATAGCGTCCGGAACTGTCATCGACCACCAGCACGCCCTTCTCGGACAGCTGGTTCACGATGCGGATCACCCCCCGCTCGTTGCCGGGAATGGTCTTCGACGAGAACAGGAAGGTATCGCCCGCCTTCAGCTCCAGACCCAGATACTTTCCCTGCGCCAGCTGCGCGGAGGCTGCGCGCCGCTCGCCCTGGCTGCCGGTCACGAGGAGCAGCAGGTTCTCCCGCGGCAGCGATGCCGCATCCTCGGGCGGAACCACGGCGGGGAAATCGGTAAGCCAGCCGGTCTGCACCGCCGCTTCGACCATCCGCCGCATCGCCCGCCCCAGCAGACAGACGGACCGCCCGGCCCGGGTCGCCGCATCGGCGAGCGTCTTCAGCCGCGCCACGTTCGACGCAAAGGTGGTGGCGCAGACGAGGCCCTCCGCCTCGGCCATCAGACGCTCGATATCCGCCCCGATGGAGGATTCCGACCGGCCCGGATGTTCGGAATGCACGTTGGTCGAATCGCACATGAGCGCCAGCACGCCGGGGGCCGCCACCTCCGCCCAGAGATCGCGATCGAAGGGCTCGCCCACGATCGGCGTCGGATCGATCTTGAAGTCGCCCGAATGCACCACCCGCCCCGGCGGAGTGTCGATGGCAAGGCCCGCGCTCTCGGGGATCGAATGGCTGACCGGCACGAAGGACACCTCGAACGGACCTGCGGTCACCTTCTCGGGCCAGGCCCCCACCACGGTGACCGCATCCGGGGACACGCCATATTCCTCGAGCTTCGCACGCGCGTGGAACGCCGTGAACCTGCGGGCAAAGATCGGCGCGCGAAGCCGGGCGTAGAGATGCCCGACCGCGCCCACGTGATCCTCATGGGCATGGGTGACGAAGATGCCGTCGATCCGGTCCCGCCGCGCCTCGAGCCACGCCACATCGGGCAGGATCAGGTCCACCCCCGGCGAGCCGTCCATGTCCGGGAAGGTCACGCCCAGATCGACGACGATCAGCCGTTCCTTGCCCGGCGCGCCGTAGCCGTAGACATAGCAGTTCATCCCGATCTCGCCGGCGCCGCCGAGGGGAAGGTAAATCAGCCGGTCGGTCATGGGGCCTCCTGGTTGTAGGCATGGATGACCCGAAGGCCGTGCATCGTCAGATCGTCTTCGACATGGTCGAAGAGCACGTCGCCCGTGCTGAACAGCGGCGCCAGTCCCCCGGTGCCGATCACGCTCATGGGCCGGTCGTATTCTCCCCGGATGCGATCACATAGCTCGCGGACGAGGCCGACATAGCCCCAGAACACACCCGACTGCATGCAAGCAACCGTATTCGTCCCGATCACCGCCTGAGGTTTCGTTACGTCCACGTGGGGCAGCGCGGCGGCGGCCTCGTGCAGGGCCTGCAGGCTGAGGTTCACCCCGGGCGCGATCACGCCGCCCACATAGGCGCCGTCATGGGCCACCACGTCAAATGTCGTGGCCGTGCCAAAATCCACGACGATCAGATCGCCGCCATGCCGGTCATAGGCGCCCGCGGCGTTGACCAGCCGGTCCGGCCCGACCTGCGTGCCCGCGTCCACCCGCGGTTGCGTCGGCAGGCGGCATTCGGGCTTGCCCACCACCATGGGCCGTGCGCCGAAATAGCGGTCGGCAAAGACACGCAGGTTGAACACCACGCGCGGCACGGTCGACGAGATGATCACATCCGTGATCCGCGCCTCGATCCGGTGATGGCGCAGCAGCGTATCGAACCAGACGAAATACTGATCGGCCGTGCGCTGATGCTCCGTGGAGGTTCTCAGCGTCACAAGGAACCGCTCCCCGTCCCAGATCGCGAAGACGGTATTGGTATTGCCGCAGTCGATGCACAGAAGCATGGGGAACCGCCTTCAGAAATAGACGTCAGCCGCCGGGATCGCCCGCCGCCCGTCGCCGGTCTCGAGCACGAGACAGCCCTCGTCGTCCACGGTCTCGAACCGGCCGGTGATCTCCTCGCGCTGGGTGCGGGCGGTGATCACCTCGCCCAGCCGCGCGGCGTTGCCCAGCCACTCGTCGCGCACCCGGGCAAAACCCAGCCGCTCCAGCATGCCCTCCTGGGTGGCGTAATGCTGCGCGAGCATGGTCAGGAAGTCCTCGGCGCTTACCGTCTCCCCACCCTGCTGCGTCAGGCTCACGGGCCGGAACGCGTCCTTCCGGTCGTCGGGCGGGGCAGCAACAAGGTTCACGCCGATCCCGATGGACAACCAGTCGACATAGGGCCCGCGTCCGGAGCTCTCGAGCAGGATACCGGCGACCTTGCCCTCGTTCAGCAGCACGTCGTTGGGCCATTTCAGCGCCAGCGCGTTGCGGTCCACATAGATCGCCAGCGTCTCGTAAAGCGCATTGGCGGCAAGAAACGACCGCCGCGCGGCCTCGGCGGGCGTGCAGGCAGGCTGCATCAACAGCGTCGCCGCGAAATTGCCCTCCTGAAAGGTCCAGGCCCGTCCCCGACGCCCTCGCCCGCCGGTCTGGTGCCGGGCGAGGATCCAGGTGGGCCGGTCCAGAGTTCCGGCCCGCGCCGCGGCCTCCGCCATGGTGCTGGTCGCCTCCTCGAGGATGAGGCGCCCGTAGCCCTCTGGCCAGAGATCAGTCGACAAGCGTCGCAGCCGCCGCCGCGGCAAGAGGCTCGATCCCGAAAAGGTTGATGACGCCGAACACCATCACCACCGCCGACACCATCAGAAAGGACCAGAGCACCGGGTTCTTGCCGCCATCCAGCGCCTCCCGCTCGTCCCCGAAATACATGTAGAAGACGATCCGCAGGTAATAGAACGCCGCGATCACGCTCGCGATCACCCCGGCGATGGCCAGCCAGCCCAGCCCCGCCTCATAGGCCGCCCGCAGGACATAGAATTTTCCGAAAAAGCCCACCAGCGGCGGCACGCCCGCAAGGCTGAACATCAGGACCAGCAGCGCCAGCGCCTTGGTCGGCTCCTTGGCGGAATACATCTGAAGCGAATCGATATCGGTCACCGGGCGGCCGTCCTTCTCCATGGACAGGATGAAGGCGAAGGTGCCCACGTTCATGGCGATGTAGATCACCATGTAGACCAGCATCGCCTGCACGCCGAATGCCGTGCCCGCCGCGAGCCCCATGAGCGCAAAGCCCATGTGGGTGATCGAGGAATAGGCCATCAGCCGCTTGATGTTGGTCTGCCCGATCGCAGCGATTGCGCCGAGAAACATCGACACAACGGCAAGGAAGGCCACGATCTGCTGCCAGTCGCCGACGACCCCGCCAAAGGCATCGTGCACGACCCGGGCGAAAAGCCCCATCGCCGCCATCTTCGGCGCCGTAGCCATGAAGGCCGTCACCGGCGTCGGCGCGCCCTCGTAGACGTCGGGCGTCCACATGTGAAAGGGCGCCGCCGACACCTTGAAGGCAAAGCCCGCCGACATGAACACCAGCCCGAACAGCAGGCCCAGCGGCACGTCGCCCTCACCCACCGCCGCGATGATGCCCACGAACTGCGTCGTCCCGGCAAAGCCATAGGTCAGCGATGCACCATAGAGCAGCAGGCCCGACGACAGCGCGCCGAGGATGAAGTACTTCAGCCCGGCTTCCGTCGATTTGGCGCTGTCCCGGCGCAGGGTGGCGACGACATACATTGCCAGCGACTGCAGCTCGAGCCCCATGTAGAGCACGATCAGGTCGCCCGCCGAGACCATCACCATCATCCCCACGACCGCCAGCGCGATCAGCACCGGGTACTCGAACCGCAACAGGTCGCGCCGGGACATGTACTCCTGGCTCATCACAAGGATGGCGGCCGCGCTCAACAGGATCACGACCTTCGAGAACCGCGCGAAGCCGTCGTCGACGAAGGTCCCGTAAAAGGCCGTCCGCGATCCCGCCGGGCCATAGCCGATCCACAGCGCCACGACGACGAAGACCGCCGCCGTGGTCCACAAGAGCAGCCCGCCCACGCGGTCCTTGCCGCCATAGACGCCGAACATCAGCGCCAGCATCGCGTAGCCCGCGATGAGCATTTCCGGCAGGACGGTCTGGAGATCGTCGGCGATCATTGGCTCACTCCGAAAGGTCGGCGGCGTCGGCGACCCGCGCAACGGGCTGCCACTCCGCCTGGGCGGTCTCGACGCCCGCGACGAGGTTCTCGACCGACGGGCCGATGATATCCGTCACCAGCGCGGGATAGACACCGAGAAGGATCGTCATCACGACGAGCGGCGCAAAGATCGCCCGCTCGCGGCGGTCCATGTCGGTGATCGACCGCAGGCTCTCCTTGATGAGGTCGCCCATCACCACCCGGCGGTAAAGCCAGAGCGCATAGCCCGCCGAAAGGATCACGCCCGTCGCCGCGACCGCCGCAATCCAGGTGTTCACCTGAAAGACCCCCATCAGCGTCAGGAATTCGCCCACGAAGCCGCTGGTCCCCGGCAGCCCCACGTTCGCCATGGTGAACAGCATGAAGATCGCCGCATAGGCCGGCATCCGGTTCACGAGCCCGCCATAGGCGTCGATCTCGCGCGTGTGCATCCGGTCGTAGATCACCCCCACGCACAGAAACAGCGCGCCAGAGATGAAGCCGTGGCTGATCATCTGGAAGATCGCGCCGTCGATCCCCTGCTGGTTCACGGCAAAGATGCCCATGGTCACGAAGCCCATGTGCGCGACGGACGAATAGGCGATGAGCTTCTTCATGTCGTTCTGCACCAGCGCCACCAGCGAGGTGTAGACGATGGCGATGGCCGACAGCCACAGCACCAGCGGCGCCATCACCTCTGTCCCCACGGGGAACATCGGCAGGGAGAACCGCAGGAAACCATAGCCCCCCATCTTCAGCAGGATCGCCGCAAGGACCACCGATCCGGCCGTCGGCGCCTGAACGTGGGCATCCGGAAGCCAGGTGTGGACCGGCCACATCGGCATCTTCACCGCGAAGGAGGCGAAGAAGGCAAGCCACAGCAGCGTCTGCATGCCGCCGACGATTTGTATTCCGAGGATCGAGAAATTCTCGGAGCCGAAAGGGAATTCCAGCAGCGACACCACATCCTCGGGACAGCCCGCAATGCAGGTCGTCCCGGCCTGGCTGAACATCGCCACCATGGCCACCAGCATCAGGACCGAGCCGAGGAAGGTGTAGAGGAAGAACTTGAACGACGCGTAGATCCGCTCCTTGCCGCCCCAGATGCCGATGATCAGGAACATCGGGATCAGCCCGCCCTCGAAGAACAGGTAGAAGAGCACGAGATCGAGCGCCATGAACACGCCCAGCATCAGCGTCTCGAGGACGAGGAAGGCGATCATGTATTCCTTCACCCGGTGGGTCACGCTCCAGCACGACGCGATCACCAGCGGCATCAGGAAGGTGGTCAGCATCACGAACAGAACGCTGATCCCGTCCACGCCCATGCGGTAGGACAGGCCCAGCAGCCAGTCCCGGTCTTCGACGAACTGGAAATCGGTATTCTGCGGATCGAAGCCGAAGAGGATGAAAAGCGAGATGATGAAGGTCGCGGCGGTGGTGGCCAGCGCGACCCACTTGGCGTTGGCCCGTGCCGCCTCGTCGTCGCCGCGCAGGAACAGGGCCAGGATCGCGGCGCCCAGAAGCGGAAAGAAGGTGGTGAGCGACAGAAGGTTGCCCATCAATTCGCCCCCCCGGTGATCGAGAACCATGTGATCAGCAGCGCGATGCCCAGCACCATTAGGAAGGCATAGGTGAAGATGTAGCCAGACTGCAGCCGGCCCAGCTGGCGCGTGAAGAAGGGAATGATCCCCAGCGCCACGCCGTTGATGCCCCCGTCGATGACGTTTCCGTCACCCCGCCGCCACAACAGCCGCCCCAATCCCAGCGCGGGCTTCACGATGACCGCGTCGTAGATCTCGTCGAAATACCACTTGTTGAGCAGGAAGAGGTACAGCGGCCTCTGGTTCTCGGCGAGCTTCGCGGGCAGGTCCGGCCGCCGGATGTACATCTGGAAGGCCAGCGCCAGACCCAGCAGCATCGCCACGAAGGGAGAGACCTTGACCCAGGCCGGGGCGGCATGGGCGTCGTCCAGAACATGGTTGTCCGGCCCGATGTAGATCGCCCCGTCGCCCGGCGCGCCGCCGAAGGCGAAATGGCCGTAGCCATCGTCATGGCCGGCGTCCCCCGCATCGGCCTCCGCCTCGGCGACAGCCTCGGGAATGTTGAAGAACGTCGCCACCTTCTCGTTGTCGCCGAAGAACGGCTTGTACCAGATCATGCCCGCAAGGATCGCCCCCAGCGCCAGCACGCCGAGGGGGGCCAGCATGACCTTCGGGCTCTCGTGGGCATGCTCATGGGTGTGCTTGTCGCCCCGCGCCGCGCCGTAGAAGGTCAGGAACATCAGCCGCCAGGAATAGAAGCTCGTCATCGCGGCGGCCACAAGCAGTGTCCAGAAGGCGAAGCCCGCATTGCTGCCCGCCCAGGCCACCTCGATCACCGCGTCCTTGGAGATGAAGCCGGCGAAGCCCACCGGGAACCCGATGTAAAGGAGCGGAATGCCCACGCCCGTGATCGCCAGCGTCCCGATCATCATCGCCCAGAAGGTATAGGGCATCTTGTGGCGCAGGCCGCCATAGTTCCGCATGTCCTGCTCGTGGTGCATCCCGTGGATCACCGAGCCCGCACCCAGAAACAGCATCGCCTTGAAAAAGGCGTGGGTGAAGAGGTGGAACATCGCCACCGAATAGGCCCCCAGCCCCGCCGCCACGAACATGTAGCCAAGCTGCGACATGGTCGAATAGGCGATCACGCGCTTGATGTCGGTCTGCACCAGCCCGATCGTGGCCGCCACAAAGGCCGTCGCCGCCCCGAGGAAGGTGATGAAGCCCAGCGCCACGGGCGCGAATTCCATCACCGGCGACATGCGGCAGACAAGGAACACGCCCGCCGTCACCATCGTCGCCGCATGGATCAGCGCCGACACCGGCGTCGGGCCCTCCATGGCGTCCGGCAGCCAGGTGTGCAGGAAGAGCTGCGCCGACTTGCCCATGGCCCCGATGAACAGGAGCACTGCGACCAGTTCCGCCGCGTTCCACTCGCGCCACAGGAAGGTCAGCTGAGTCTCCGCGATCTCGGGTGCCGCGGCGAAGATGTCGTCGAAGTTGATCGAATCGACCAGAAAGAACAGCGCGAAGATCCCCAGCGCGAGGCCAAAGTCGCCCACCCGGTTGACCACGAAGGCCTTCATCGCCGCGGCATTGGCGGAGGGTTTGCGGTAGTAGAACCCGATCAGCAGATAGGACGCGAGGCCCACCCCCTCCCAGCCAAAGAAGAGCTGCACGAGGTTGTCCGCCGTCACCAGCATCAGCATCGCGAAGGTGAAGAACGACAGATAGGCGAAAAAGCGCGCCTTGTAGTGCTCGCCCTCGCGGAAATTGTCGTCATGGGCCATGTAGCCCATGGAATACAGATGCACGAGCGCCGAGACGCTGGTGATCACGATCAGCATGATCGCCGTCAGCCGGTCCAGCCGGATCGCCCAATAGGTGTCCAGCGACCCCGAGGAGATCCAGCGCAGGATCTCGACCTGCTGCGTCTCGCCCGGCAGTGTCAGGAAGATGATCCACGAAAACAACGCCGCCACGAAGAGAAGCCCCGTGGTCACCCACATCGCCCCCGTCTCGGTGATGACCCGCCAGCCGAAACCCGCGATCAGCGCGCCCAGCAGAGGCGCGAACAGGACGATCTGCGCCATGGCCTCAGCCCCTCCGTCCGGACGGGCCGTCGCCGTCCTCGCGGTCTTTGCCGCGGTTGCCGAAATCCTTCCCGGCAAAGGCGTAGACCGCGCCGCCGCCCACGATCATCGCGATCGCCACTCCCATCCACTCGAGGAGTTCCATGACCTCAGCCCCTCATAACGTTGACGTCTTCCACGTCGATGGACCCGCGGTTGCGGAAGAAACAGACGAGGATCGCAAGCCCGATGGCGGCCTCAGCGGCGGCCACGGTCAGCACGAACAGGGTGAACACCTGGCCCGTCAGGTCGCTCAGGTAGCTGGAGAAGGCGACGAGGTTGATGTTGACCGCCAGCAGCATCAGCTCGATCGACATCAAAAGGATGATGACGTTCTTGCGGTTCAGGAAAATCCCGAAGATGCCGATGACGAACAGCGCCGCCGCGACCGTCAGGTAGTGTTCAAGTCCGATCATCTTCCTCGTCCTTCGGGCGTTCGGCGTCCTTCGATCATCGGTCGGCGCGGATGTCCATGGTTCGGGTGGGTCGCATCAGTACCGACGATGGCAGGGGCGTCCGTCATCCCTGACCCAGCTCCCGGCAGATGCAGTCGCCCCACTCGCCCTTGCCGATCCGCGCGCCGGCGCCAAGTCTGGCCGCCGCCTCGCCGATCTGGCGCAGCGTATAGCCCTGCTCCGCCGCCAGCATCTCGTAGAACCGCGCGAACACCCGGTCAGCCGGGTCCGGAGAGCGGGTCACGATCAAGAGGAAATCGCCGGTCGGGCAATGCTGCAGCACGACCCTCTCGTCCTCGTCCCCGAGCCACGAGAAGGTGACGAAATCATTCTCCCAGACATTGGCCGTCTGAAGCGCCCGAATGCCCGGCACCGCCGCCGCCTGTTCCGGCACAAGCTGTCCCGTATTCATGTCCAGCATGCAGCTCGGCATGTCGATCACCGTGGCGACTGCCGGGCCCGCCAGTCCCACCGCGACCGTAAGCGCAAGGCCAAGCCGCGCAACCCGTCCTGTCCCGCTCATTCTGGAGCCTCCCATGGCACCTTCTCTCCCCGCGCCTCGGGGTAGAACACCGCGCAGGGGCAGTTCTCCGCATTCGACTGCCGGAGCTGCGCCGGCGCACCGAGGTCAATGAACCGCTCCACCAGGTCCGGCCCCGTCTCGGGCTCGCCCGAGGCCAGCGCCTCGCGCATCACGTCGATCAGCTGCTCGGGCGCGGGGCGGCCATCGGGAAACTCGATCCGCGCCGCGATCAGCCGAAACCCGCTGTCGCACTCGGTGAACATCACGAAGGGATCGGGCAGCCCCCCCGCCACAGCCTCGAAGCTCTGCGCGACGAACCCGCCGCCCAGATCCACGGGGGCCTCGCCCACCTCGACGCCGTCGAGAACGGGAACGCAGATCTGCGGCTCCAGCTCCTGCGCCAGCACCGGACCCGCCGCGGCAAGCACCGCGAAAAGGCAGAAACCCCGCCTCACCGCTGCAGCCCCTGCCCCGGCTTCACGTCCTTCAGCTCCATCGCCGTCTTCGGATCGCGGTACATCTGCGCCAGCACGTTCTGGCGCTTGATGTCCGACCGGTGGCGCAGGGTCAGGACGATGGCGCCGACCATGGCCACCAGCAGGATCAGGCCCGACAACTGGAACAGCAGGATGTAGCGGTCATAAAGCACCAGCCCCAGGCCTTGCGTGTTGTGGATGCCGCCCTCGACCGGTACGGCGCGGCGCATCTCCGCCCCGTCACTGATCGTCCAGGCGCCCAGCGCGATGCCAAGCTGCATCAGCAGCACCACCCCGATCAGCAGCGCCAGCGGCATGTAGCGCGCCATCTCGGCCTTCAGCGCCGCGAAATCGATGTCAAGCATCATGACCACGAACAGGAACAGCACCGCGACCGCGCCCACGTAGACGATGATGAGCAGCATCGCCACGAACTCCGCGCCCAGCAGCACGAAAAGGCCCGCAGAGCTGAGAAAGGCGAGGATCAGCCACAGCACCGAATGCACCGGATTGCGGGCTATCACGGTGAACAGACCTCCCGCCAGGGTCGAGATGGCGAAGAGATAGAAGGCAATCACGGCAGGGGTCATCGGCTCTTGTCCTTGTCCTCGTCGTCCATCACGCCTTGGGCGATCTCCATCGCCTTCGACATGGCGGGCACGCCGCCGAAGGCCGCCGCCGTGGCGATGGTCTCGGCGATTTCCTGTTTCGTGGCCCCCGCCTCGCGGGCATGGCGCACGGTCAGCCGTATCTGTGCCTCGGCCTGCGCGCCGAGGATCGTCAGCCCCATCAGCGTCAGCAGAAGCCGCGTCTTGGCGTCCAGACCCTCCGGATTGAGAGTCTTGCCCATGAAGGCCTCCATGAGCTCGGCCGGCACCGTCGGCCACATGGCCTCGAACCCCTTCGGCGTAAACGACTCAAGCGCCGGATTGAGCGCCTTTGCCCAGTCCTGCCCGGCCTTCATCATGGCCTCGAAGGGGTTCTTGGGATCGATCATCTGTAGGGTGCGTCCATCTCGAGGTTGCGCGCGATCTCCGATTCCCAGCGGTCGCCGTTCTCCAGCAGCTTGGTCTTGTCGTAGTACAGCTCTTCCCGCGTCTCGGTTGAGAACTCGAAATTCGGCCCCTCGACGATGGCATCGACCGGACAGGCCTCCTGGCAGAAGCCGCAGTAGATGCACTTGGTCATGTCGATGTCATAGCGCGTGGTGCGGCGGCTGCCGTCCTCGCGCGCCTCGGCGTCGATGGTGATGGCCTGCGCGGGACAGATCGCCTCGCACAATTTGCAGGCGATGCAGCGTTCCTCGCCGTTGGGATAGCGGCGCAGCGCGTGCTCGCCCCGGAACCGTGGCGACAGCGGACCCTTTTCATGGGGGTAGTTCACCGTCGCCTTGGGCTTGAAGAAGTATTTCAGACCCAGCTTGAACCCCTGGAACACGTCCTGCAGCAGGAAATATTTCACCGCGCGGGTATAGTCGATCTGCGTCATCTCTGGCCTCCTTTCAGGGGGTCAGCCCATCGGACCGTTGGGCCCCATGGGACCCGCACCGAAGGAATCGGTCTGCATCTGCGTCTCGAAGTTCGACTGGCCCGGATCGGCCACCGCCATGTCTCCGCCCATGGGCGCCGGATCGGTCATCGGCTGGAACGGGATGTCCGTCGGCGCGGCCATGTCGGCCCGCGCCTGACGCGCCTCCGCAAGCGCCCTGCCCGGCCCTCGTCCCATGGCCTCCGCGATGGTTTCGTCGATATCGGACGCCGCCCAGCGGAACACCGCGGCCGCCAGTGCCTGCTGCTGCGGCCCCGCCAGCTCCGCGGCCTGCGCCGGGTCCTCGCCGAACTCGGCGATGAGACTGCCGGCAAGGTCGATCAGATCGATGTATTTTGCATCGAGGATCGCAGCCTTGAGATCGTTGTCCATGTCAGACCTCCTCTGTCCCGAGCGTCGCGTCGATAAGCTCGTCCCGTTCGTCCGTTCCCCGGATGTAACCGCTGGGCCCGAACAGAATGCCCCGGGCCGACTGCAGAGCCTGAACCTGCCCGGGGATCAGGGTCCCGACCTTGTCGATCATCCTCAGCCCCCCACGGTCCAGCGCGCCCAGGCGCCGCCCAGGACCTCGAACTTGGCGAGGAAGGACACGATCACCACCCAGGCCAGCGACATCGGCAGGAACACCTTCCATCCCAGCCGCATGAGCTGATCATAGCGGTAGCGCGGCGTGATCGCCTTCACCATCGCGAAGATGAAGAAGCAGAACACCATCTTGCCGGCCATCCAGAGCACCCCGTCCGGCAGGCCCGGGATCGGCGAGAGCCAGCCGCCGAGGAACAGCAAGCTGACGAGGGCGCACATCAGCACCACGGCCATCAGCTCGCCGATCATGAACAGCAGGAACGGCGTCGAGGAATACTCCACCTGGTAGCCTGCCACCAGTTCGCTCTCCGCCTCGGGCAGGTCGAACGGCGGCCGGTTCGTCTCGGCGAGCGCCGAGATGAAGAACAGGAACAGCATCGGGAAATGGGCGAGCCAGTACCAGTTGAAGATGCCCCAGTCCCCATCCTGGGCCCGCACGATGTCCGACAGGTTCAGCGAGCCCGTGGAGATGATCACCCCGATGATGATCAGGCCGATCGACACCTCGTAGGAAATCATCTGCGCCGCCGACCTGAGCGAACCCAGGAACGGATATTTGGAGTTCGACGCCCAGCCGCCCATGATCACGCCGTAGACCTCGAGGCTCGAGATCGCGAAGATATAGAGCAGCGCCACGTTCAGATCCGCGAGGACCCAGCCCTCGTTGAACGGAATCACCGCCCAGGCGATGATCGGCACGATGAAGGCGATCATCGGCGCGAGGAAGAAGACGGACTTGTCGGCGCCCGCAGGCACCACGATTTCCTTGACGATGTATTTCAGGAAATCGGCAAAGGACTGCAGCAGCCCGAAGGCGCCCACCATGTTGGGCCCGCGGCGCATCTGCACGGCGGCCCAGACCTTGCGGTCGGCATACATCAGAAAGGCGAGGCTCACGAGGATCGGAACCAGCACCAGAAGGCATTGCCCCAGCACAAGCAGCACGATGCCCAGATTGGTGGTGGTAAAGAAGTCTACCATGGATTCCCTTCCGATCCCAAATCAGACCGTCGGAACGCCGGCGCGTTCGCAGGTTGCGACGGTAAAGCCCGCGTCGATGGTCTGCAGGCCCTGGGGCAGGCCCGGCGACACGGTGTAAACAGCATCCGCCGTCCAGTTTCCACCCTCTTCCTCCACCGTCGTCCTGACATGCCGGACAAAGTCGAAGCCGCGGATGAGAGCATACTGCGCGGCGGCGCATTCCGCATAGAGACGCAGGTCGACAGGACCTTCCGCGCCGCGCATCGAGACGCGAAAATTCACCAGATCATCGTCAAGAAGCCGCGTTTGTATGCCATCGTACACCTTCGGGGCCCGCTGCTGCCCGCCCCCGCCGGTCTCGGCGGCGCAGGCGCCGACCGCGATCATTGCAAGACCTGCGGCGACGCGCCGCATCATCGGGCTCTGCTCCCGGCCCGTTTCAAGGTCATCGCCCACCCCGGCGACCCTCACGGACGTCATTCCGCGGCGATCGGTGCCTCGGCCCGGTCGCGGGCCGATCTCGACAGTTCAGCCATCAGCGCGCTGGATCGGGCAATCGGGTTGCTGAGGTAGAAATCCCGCACCGCCGCTTCGAAATCGCCCGTGCCCATCTGCCGCTTCTTCATGAGTTTCAGCGGATTCTGCGGAACCTCGTCCAGCTTCGCCAGATGCGGCACCTCGGCGATCAGCTTCCGCCGCAGCTGCGGCAGGCTGTCATAGCCCAGCGACTGGCCCGCCTCGGCCGACAGCGCCCGCAGGATCGCCCAGTTCTCCTTGGCCTCGCCCGGCGGATGCACGGCCCGCAATGCCAGCTGCGGCCGGCCTTCGGTATTCACGAAGAGGCCGTTCTCCTCGGTATAGGCGGCGGCCGGCAGGATCACGTCCGCGCGGTGCGCGCCACGGTCGCCGTGGCTGCCCTGGTAGATGACGAACGGCCCCGCTCCGATCTCCACCTCGTCCGCGCCCAGCGAATAGACGACATCCGCGCCGTCGAGCGCGCCGCTCACGCCGCCCTTGGAGAAACAGCCCACATCCAGCGCCCCGACACGACTCGCAGCGGTGTGCAGGATCAGAAGCCGGCCGTCGATTGCCTCGACCAGTTCCACCACGCGGGCCAGAACCCCGAGCCCGTCGCCGCCCTTGAGCGCGCCCTGCCCGAGGATAACGAGGGCGCGGCCCCCCTGCCACGCGGAGAGATCGCCCGAGGCGACCCGCTCCAGCGCCTCCCGCCCGGTCCCGAGGTCCTCGACATCATAGGTCAGATCCGCCCGCGGCGCGATCCGCGCCACATGGGCACCCCGGAGCCAGGCTTTGCGGATCCGCGCGTTCAGCACCGGCGCCTCGGTACGGGGATCGGAGCCGATCAGCAGGATGCGGTCGGCCCCGTCGATATCGGCGATCCGCGCCGTGCCGGCATAGGCCGCGCGGTTCTGACCATGGACCATGGCACCATCCACCCGCGCCTCCACGGCGCCGCCCATCCCCTGCACCAGCTCCCTGAGCGCAAAGGCGGCTTCGGTCGGGACGAGATCACCCACGAGACCGGCGATCTTCGTGGCCCCCTTGAGTGCCTCCGCAGCCCGCCCCAGCGCCTCGGCCCAACTCGCCGGGCGCAGCTTGCCGTTCTCGCGCACGAACGGCCGGTCCAGACGCTGCCGCCTCAGCCCGTCCCAGACGAAACGCGACTTGTCCGAAATCCATTCCTCGTTCACGCCGTCATTGTTGCGCGGCAGGATCCGCATGACCTCGCGGCCCTTGGTGTCCACCCGGATGGCACTTCCCAGCGCGTCCATCACGTCCACGCTCTCGGTCTTGGTCAGCTCCCAGGGTCGCGCGGTGAAGGCATAGGGCTTCGAGGTCAGCGCGCCCACCGGGCACAGGTCGATGATGTTGCCCTGCAGGTTCGAGTCGAGCGTCTGGTCCAGATACTGGGTGATCTCCGCATCCTCGCCCCGGCCCGTCTGGCCCATCTGGGTGATGCCCGCGACCTCGGTGGTGAAGCGCACGCAGCGCGTGCAGGAGATGCACCGCGTCATGTGGGTTTCCACGAGAGGGCCGAGGTCCAACTCCTCGGACGCGCGCTTGGGCTCGCGGTAGCGGCTGAAATCGACGCCATAGGCCATGGCCTGGTCCTGCAGGTCGCATTCCCCGCCCTGGTCGCAGATCGGACAGTCGAGCGGGTGGTTGATGAGCAGGAACTCCATCACCCCCTCGCGGGCGCGTCTGACCATAGGCGAGTTGGTCTTCACCTGCGGCGGCTGGCCCTCGGGGCCGGGACGCAGGTCCTTGACCTGCATGGCGCAGGAGGCGGCGGGCTTCGGCGGGCCGCCCACGACCTCCACAAGACACATGCGGCAGTTGCCGGCGATGGAGAGGCGCTCGTGGTAGCAGAAGCGCGGGATCTCGATGCCCGCCACTTCGCAGGCCTGAATGAGCGTCATCGCTCCGGCCACTTCGATCTCGGTTCCGTCGATGACAACCTTGCGCAGGTCGGACATGGATCTGGTCCTTCGCAATTCCGGGGCGGCACGCACCGCCGCAACGGTCCCCGTCTACCCCCTCCCAACGCGCGATGCCAGTGCCTGCTCCCTCTCGCGGCAGGCGAAATCGACGCAACCGGATGCTGTCAAAAGGCGCGCGCGGAGCGCGCACAGCTGTCTCCCCACGTCCGCTTCGCGGCCGCGGGGCCCCGTGCCTCCGGCGGGAGTACTTCCGGCCAGATGAACCCCCGAAATGGTCGCCGGACAGGCCGGTGCGCCCCTTGGCCCCAAGGTCAGCGCAGGAACTGGCCGATCACGGTGCCCGCCGCGATCTCCGCCGCACCCACCCGGCAATGGCTCGCGGCATCGCCCCGCACCGCCCCCATGGACGCGAGCCGCGCCCGCGCCTCGGCCTTGAGCCGGTCGGCGGCCGCGTCATCGTCGAGAAAGGCCCCGATCTCGGACTCCGAATAGCCGAGCCTGCGCGCCTCTCCCCGCAAGGCGTCGAGATAGGCGATCCCCTTCAGCCGCCGCGCCTCGATCCGGTCGCAGCGGTCGGAGATCTCCACCGCGATTCCCACCGCGATGAGCCCTTCGCGGATCGCGGGTTCCGCCTCGAGCCCTCCCTGGGCCAGGGCGGCGGGCGGCGCGGCGAGGAGTGTCAGGACAAGGGCGAACAATCGGCGCATCGGGCCTCTCCGGTCAGTCTGGGTGCGCCCGGAATGACCTGCCCGGCGCTGCTATTCAATGTCAGCCCCCGCCCGGCCCCGCTTTCAGCGGGTCTCCGCGCCTCCGTCCGGCTCCTTCACCCGCCGCGCCTCGGCGCGCTTGATGTCCGACCGGCTTTCCCCCTTCATCCGGGCGATCCGGGTCTCGATCAGGGGCTGGGCCACGAAGGTGATCAGCGGCACGGTGAGCATGGTCGACACGAGGATCTCCGCCCAGAGGGGCCAGTCGATGCCCAGCCAGACGAATGCGTAGCTGAACAGGCAGACGCAGGGAAACACCGCCAGCCAGACGGCGAACAGCTGGAGGAGGCGCTCGCGCAGGGACATCTCACGAGACCCGACGCGACAGAAAGGACGAAGTTCCGGCGCGCGGCATCGGGGTCGGGAGTGCACGCAGCCCGATGTCCCGTCGAAGGGCCGGTCGCCGGATCGCCCGGCGCGGGCAGGTCCGCCGGTAGGTCACGCGGCGTCCCGTCGGCGGGAACGCCGCAATGGTCCGGAACCGCCAGCGCCGCCTCGGACCGGAAACCGCCCGTCGCTGTCAGGACCGGTGCCGCGGTCGCCTCGAGCGGCGTCGCGGGTCCTGCGAACCTTGCGGCGAAGGCGGCGACGGGTGGCCCGTCGTCAGCGCGATCGCCGCAAGCGCCCGGCCTACTCCGCCGCGATCGGCGCCCGGCCCCTGATCCGGTCCTCGATCTCTTCGCGGAAGTTGCGGATCAGCCCCTGGATCGGCCAGGCCGCCGCATCGCCGAGCGCGCAGATCGTGTGGCCCTCGACCTGCTTTGTCACCTCGAAGAGCATGTCGATCTCCTCGACCGCCGCCTCGCCGCGCACCAGCCGGTCCATCACCCGCATCATCCAGCCCGTGCCTTCCCGGCAGGGCGTGCACTGGCCGCAGCTTTCGTGCTTGTAGAACTTCGACAGCCGCCAGATCGCCTTGATGATGTCGACGCTCTGATCCATCACGATGATCGCCGCCGTGCCGAGGCCCGAGCCCAGCTCGCCGCGCAGGTAGTCGAAATCCATCACCGCATCGCGCATCTTCTCGCCGCGCACGCAAGGCACCGAGGAGCCGCCGGGGATCACCGCCTTGAGGTTGCCCCATCCACCCCGGATGCCGCCGCAATGCGTTTCGATCAGCTCCTCGAAGGAGATCGACATCGCCTCCTCGACCACGCAGGGGGTGTTCACATGCCCCGAGATGGCGAAAACCTTCGTGCCCGCGTTCCGCTCCCGCCCGAAGCCCGCGAACCAAGATGCGCCCCGGCGCAGGATCGTAGGCACGACCGCGATGGATTCCACGTTGTTCACCGTGGTCGGGCAGCCATAGAGCCCCGCGCCCGCCGGGAACGGCGGCTTCATCCGCGGCATCCCCTTCTTGCCCTCGAGGCTCTCGATCAGGGCGGTTTCCTCGCCGCAGATATAGGCCCCCGCGCCGTGGTGCAGGTAGAGGTCGAAATCCCAGCCCGAGCCCGCCGCGTTTGTCCCCAGCAGCCCCGCGTCATAGGCCTCGTCGATGGCGGCCTGCAGGGCTTCCTTCTCGCGGATGTATTCGCCCCGGATGTAGATGTAGGCCGAATGCGCCCCCATCGCGAAACTGGCGATCAGGCACCCCTCGATCAGCGTATGGGGATCATGGCGCATGATCTCCCGGTCCTTGCAGGTCCCGGGCTCGCTCTCGTCGGCGTTGACCACCAGATAATGCGGCCGGCCGTCGCTCTCCTTGGGCATGAAGGACCACTTGAGCCCGGTGGGAAAGCCCGCGCCGCCCCGGCCGCGCAGGCCGCTCGCCTTCATCTCGTCCACGATCCAGTCGCGGCCCTTGCCGATCAGCGCGCCCGTGCCGTCCCAGTGGCCGCGCGCCTTGGCGCCAGCGAGGCTGCGGTCATGCATTCCGTAGAGGTTGGTGAAGATGCGGTCTTCGTCCTTGAGCATATCTGGTCTCCAGCCCGACGGGTCTCAGCGCTTTCGTGTCTTCTGCCAGATAGTCCAGGTGACGACCAGCGCCCAAACGAAAGCCGCGAGTGCGACGAGATAGAGCAGCACCTCGAACCGGAGCGGCAGCCCCGCCATGCGGACCAGCACCGGCGCGAGAATCGCCAGCAGACCGCCACCGGCGATGGATAGCGCGGCCGCGCGGGCCTGCCGGGCGATCCGCCGGTCGTCGTCCTCGCTCATCGCGCTGCCTTCATGCCTCGCGCCCGGCGTCCCGAACCGCGACCAGCGCGACCGTCACCGCGCCCCGTCTGCGCCCCGGCGCGGCACGGCGCTCGAGCCCCGGCGCCTCCGTCCGGGCGACCGCCCGCAACAGCGGCGCAGGCCGCACCCCGGTCCCTGCAAGGCCCGAGGCCAGCATGGCTCCCGCCACCGCATGGCGCCAGATCACGAAACCCGGTGCCAGCGCCGCTACCAACGGCATCGACCCCATGACCATCATCGGGGCCGCGAACCTCAGCCAGACCGCTTCCTCCGGCCAGGCCCGCGACATCTCAGGCGGTCCCGTCGAGCACCGCCGCCGCCGCGACCCAGTCGCCGCGGCTCGCGCGGCCGCCCGGACCGCCGAGGTTCTCGTCCATCCAGGCAACATGGGCCGGGGTCCAGGCCGCGATCTGGTCGAAATGGTGGATGCCGAAACCGTTCAGCGTCTCGGCCAGCTTCGGCCCGACGCCCGCGAGCAGCGTGAGGTCGTCGCCCTTGCCCGCCCTCGGCGCCGCAAGCGCGGGCGGACGCACCGGACCTTTGGCTGCCTCCGACTTCACAGGCTCGGCCTTCGGGGCTGCCGCCTTCGGCGCCTCCGCCTTCACAGGCTCGGCTTTCGGAGCCTCCGCCTTCACCGGTTCGGCCTTGGGAGCCGCCGCCTTTGGAGCCTCGTCCTTCACCGGCTCGGCCTTCGGGGCAGCCGCCTTCGGAGCCTCGTCCTTCACCGGTTCGGCCTTGGGAGCCGCCGCCTT
>Ga0008835_100353_pt1 | contig 48849 bp, 38 predicted proteins | sample HotLakConsoUCCRE_FD_62215 | JGI IMG/M metagenome (GOLD analysis project Ga0008835, IMG submission 62215) | Hypersaline microbial mat communities from Hot Lake, Washington, USA - Hot Lake Consortium UCC-RE (Hybrid Assembly) ... | reverse complement strand
TGAGGTGGTCTATGACGACGAGGTGAAGAAGACCAATCCGCGCTTCGTGATCAACGCGCAGAACTGCGTCCACTGCAAGACCTGCGATATCAAGGATCCGGCCCAGAACATCAACTGGGTTACGCCGGAAGGCGGCGGCGGACCGGTCTATCCGAACATGTGAGGGCTGCCCGGTAGGCGCTGGGGATGGGTGTGTGGCAACCTTTCGCCTTGCAGGGGGGCGCATGAAGGGTCATGCTCCCGGACGTTGAACCAACGCGCCCCGGCATGGGGCGCGATGATCGAGGAGCCTTCATTTCCGTGTCCGATCACCAGAATTCGTTCGCCCGCCTGATCGCTGGTGCGGCCTTTGCTTTTCTCGGCGTGACCGCGTCGGGCCTTCCCGCTGCGGCTGAGGACGAGGACCTCCGGGTCGAGATGTTACGGGAAATGCCGTCTCCTGCACGCAGCTTCGCCGGAAATTTCCTCGCTGCCCATGTCGCCAATGCATCGCGTGATGCTGCAGCCGCGGCTGTTTTCTATCGGCCTCTTCTGGCGGCGAATCCGGAGAACTTCGCCCTGGCGGAGGATGCCCTTGTGGCTTTTCTCGCTGCCGGCGAGATGCGCCACGCTGTTCGTGCGTCAGAGAAGGTGCTCGAAGGTGACCCCGAGAATGGGCTGGCGCTGCTGGCGCTCGCGGTCGCCGACATCCGCGAGGGTCGCTATCCCGAGGCCCGGGTTCGCCTTGAACAGGGCGGTCGCGGACCTGCAGCGGATCTCACGGCAACGCTGCTTCGGGCCTGGAGCTATGCCGGCAGCGGAATGGGCGATGATGCGCTGTTTACGGTTGACAGGCTGTCTGGCGAGCCCGGCTTCGAGCTTTTCCGCCAGTACCAAGGCGCTCTCATTGCCAGCTATATCGGGCGTCGTGACGAGGCGCGCGAGCGCTTCTCCGCGGCGCATGAGATGCAGCCGCGTGCCTTGAGCATCGTCGATGCCTATGCGCGATTCGCGGCCCGTGACGATCGGCGCGACGATGCGCTTGCGGCTTACGATGCATTTATCGAGGCATTCCAGCGCCATCCGGTTGCCACCACGAACCGCGCCGCGCTCGTGGCGGGCGAGACTCTGCCGCCCCCGGTCTCCAGCGTGAACGAGGGCGCGTCCGAAGTGCTCTATGCGTTGGCCTCGATCGGTGGTGACGGTGATGACCTGATTGCGGTGATCTATCTGAACCTCGCACTTCATCTGGCGCCGGCCCACGACATGGCACTGATGCTGCTCGCTGATTATCTGCGCGGTTCCGGCCAAAGCGCTTCTGCAGTCGATGCTTATGATCGGGTTCCGCGCAGCTCTCCGGTGCGTCAGAGTGCGGATATCGAAATCGGTTTGCTTCTGGAGGAGATGGGTCGCGAGGAGGATGCCATCGCTCATCTGGAGGCTATCCTCGAACGCGATCCGACCGATATCGAAGCGGCTCAGGCGCTGGGATCCGTGCAGCGGATGCACAGCAATTTCGAGGAAGCGGCGGAAAGCTATACCCTGGCGATCGACCTGCTCGAAGAGCCGGCGAGCAGCGACTGGATCCTTTTCTTCTACCGGGGAGCATCCTTAGAGCGATCCGGTGATTGGGAGCGCGCCGAAGCCGATCTCGAGCGCGCGCTGGAACTCGTGCCCGAAACCAATGCCCGTGGCCGGGCCGAAGTGCTCAACTACATCGGATATAGCTGGATCGACCAGGGAATGAACCTGGAGGAGGGCTACGCCAAGATCAAGCAGGCCATCGAGCTGGCTCCGGAAAGCGGCCATATCATCGACAGTCTGGGATGGGCTTATTTCCTGAACGGTCGCTACGACGAGGCCGTCGAACAGCTTGAGCGAGCCATTGACCTCCTGCCGAATGACCCCGTGATCAATGATCATCTGGGCGACGCCTACTGGAAAGTCGACCGCAAGCTGGAAGCCCGTTTTCAATGGGAGCGCGCGCTCAGCAACGATCCCGAGCCGGATGATCGCGCGCGTATCGAGCGCAAGCTCGAGAGCGGCCTCGATGCTGTCGAAGACTCCGAGCGCAAGGCGGATTCGGAAGCCGCCCGGCCTGCGAGCCGTGATGGAGGTTGAGGCGGGGTGACTGCCGAACCCGGGGTCGCGGGCAGCCTCGAAGAGGCGGCTTGCGCCAAGATCAATCTCACACTGGATGTCCTGAGCCGGCGCCTGGACGGGTACCATCAACTGTCCAGTCTGGTTGCCTTCGCAACCATCGCTGATCGCGTGCTGCTGGAACCTGGTGCGCCGGAAGGGCTGGTGCTGAGCGGACCAGGGGCAGCCGCCTTGCATGGCTCGGTCGGGACGCATGCCGACAATCTTGTGATGCGCGCCCGCGCAAGGCTGCAAGAGCGTTTCCCCGATCTGCGCTCGGGACGCTTCATCCTGGAAAAGCATCTCCCCGTGGCATCGGGGGTCGGAGGCGGATCGGCCGATGCGGCTGCTGCCCTGCGCCTTCTTGCGCGCCTCAATGCCATCCCGCAAGATGCACCGGCACTCTACGAAGCGGCGGCTGAAATCGGTGCCGATGTCCCGGTCTGTGTGGCGGGGCGGACACGGATGATGGGCGGTATCGGCGACGAGCTCGGACCGCCTCTTGAGATGCCGCGCCTGCCTGCATTGCTCGTCAATCCCGGCATCACCGCGCCGACGCCCGAGGTATTCCGGACTCTCGGGCTGGCGCCGGGTGAAGCGTTCGACGCTTCATGCCACGCTGGAGAGGGCTTCGGGCGTAGGGCGTGGCCGTCGGGCGACGATGTCGCCGGCTGGATGGCCTTGATCGCGTCCGGGCGCAACGATCTGGCGCAGCCTGCCGAGAGACTGCATCCTGTCATCGCGCAATACCGGAGAGCGCTTACGGCTTGCCCCGGCTGCATGGTCGCGCGCATGTCCGGATCGGGGGCGACCCTGTTCGGGCTGTTCATCGACGACGATGCGCGGAAATCGGCGGCGCAGGTCCTGCGCGAATGCCATCCCCGGGCGTGGATCGCCGAGTGTGTGATCGGCGACGCTCAGGCCGAGAGCCGTTCCGCCTGACCCCTGAGGCCGCGTGCATTGCGCGCCGCAGCCTTTGCTGCGACTTTGGCGGCGGCTTTCTCCTGAGCGACGAGCGCCTTCACGTTATCCACGCTCGCGAGAATCTTGCGCGCCTCCTCACGTGAGCAGTCCCGGAAGTTCTTCAGGGCGCGATGGGGCGTGGTCATGCCCGAAATCTGCTTCAGCCGCGAGCAGACCAGCTTGAGAAACGCCCATTCGTCCATATTGGCGGCTCGGGCGAGCAGCACCATCCCGCGTTCGTAGGATCCGCAGATCAGATCGAAGGCCAGCCCCTCATCGATACCGGCCTGTTCGGCCAGCCGTTGGGCGGCGCGGGGGAGGGAGGTCGGCTTGGTATGTTCGAGAATGAGATCCGCGAGTTGCCGCTCGGTCTCAAGGGCCTCGTCCTCCTCCGGCGTGAGCAATGCTGCGGAAGCCTCGACAACGGGCTCGGATTCGGCGCTGAAGCCCGCGACGAGAAGTCGGGCCTTGTCCTGATCGATGCAGGCATCCCAGAAGATTCCCAGATCGTCTTCCGGGATGTCCCAGCGATGGCACAGGGCCGAGCGAACCTGCGCATCATCTGCCGCGAGGCTGGCAATCTCGATGAAGCCGGCCCGGTCGAACCGCGCTTTGCGGTTGCGCGCACAAGCGGATATCGCATCACGATCACCACGATCCATGATCTTCGCGCAAGCGCTGGGATGAAGATCGTCACGCGATGCGAGCGCCACCAGTTGCTCCTGCGCCGCAGATTCGATCATCCGGGTGAGCCCGTCCTCGATCCGGTCAGGGCCGGCATTGCGCGCGTGCTCCGCCTGCTGGGCGGCTTCGATATCGATGGCCAGTTGAGCGAGGGTCAGGATAAGGGAGCGCGGTGCCTGATCCAGGGTCGCGAGCCGCTGCGTCGCGCTGCCGATACTGCGAGACCGGCACGACGGCGCGACGGCCATGATCAGATCGATGCAATCCTCTCGCCGGTCATCAAGGAGGTGTCGACCGCGCTCGGCGAGAATATCCACCAGCAGCTCCAATGCGCGATCATGACCGCCGCCCTGCTGCACCAGCAGGTCGAGACGGTCCTCGATGGTTGAGGCTTGCGTGGCGGGCGTGTTCTCCATCGCGATGATCCGGGTGGCGCGCGCATTGCGACGCGGTTTACACTGGAATCGTTGCGCGTAAAGTTTACGTTCTGCTTAAAGCATGCTTGCACAATTGTAAGAATTTCACCTTCAGCAGGAAAAACTCATGCCGATCGACGAGAAGTTGCCGTTCGTCCCTGTTTCCATCGCCGTGCTGACCGTGTCGGACACGCGTGATCTCGAACAGGATCGATCCGGCCAGACACTGGCGGATCGCGTGGTGGAAGCCGGCCACCGGCTCGTGGATCGCGCCATCGTCCGTGACGAGGTGGAGGAGATCCGGGGCAAGGTGTCGTCCTGGATCGCCGATCCGGGGGTCGATGTGGTGATCACCACCGGCGGCACGGGTTTCACGGGCCGTGATGTCACGCCCGAGGCGGTGGAGCCACTCTTCGAGAAGCACATGGACGGCTTTTCCGCCGTGTTTCATCGTATCAGTTACGACAAGATCGGTACCTCGACCCTGCAATCGCGGGCGACGGCGGGGGTTGCGAATGCGACCTATGTCTTCGTGATTCCAGGTTCGCCGGGGGCTTGCAAGGATGCATGGGACGGGATCTTGCGGTTTCAGCTCGACTACCGCCACCAGCCCTGCAATTTCGTCGAGATCATGCCCCGCCTCGATGAACATCTCAAACGCAGCAAGCTGCGCGGCGGCGGATCCGGGGCGTCCGGCAGTGAAGCCGGTTAGGGGGTCATGGCGCGACGCGCAGGGGCTGGCGGATAATCCGCGCCGGTAACCGCTGGATGCGGGGCCTGGCGGCGCTTGCCAATGAGGCGTCTGACAACAGGTGCGAGGCGTGCACGACATCGCCTGCCCGGGGCCGACGATCGAGATCGGCGAAGCGATCTGAAAACCATTCCGACCAATCGCGTGCACGTCTGTTCAGCCGCCCGATCGGGAAGTTTTCCTTCGCGGCGGTCCCTGCGAAGTGATCCGTCACGCTGATCCAGCCCTCGAGCGGCACATCGCCAGCCTCTAGGCAGAAAAGCCATTCGCACCGAGCCATGGCGGCGCCGGTGGACCATGGATCGGCGCCGGGCCGGAGAAGCGCGAATTCCGCGCCCGTTGCTTCGATGATCACGGCCGTGTCGTCATTCGCGCGCTCACAGATCACGACCGCATCGGCGATGACACCTTCAGCCACGCCCGCGACGAGTGCAGACAGGGTGGCGATCAGGGCCTCCGGCTGCGACCGGCAATGGACGAGTGCGCTCAACATGCTTTCAATTCTAAAGCAAAGTTTTGTGTTTGTCTTGTGTTGCAGCGCAAAAAGGGCGCGGCCAGGCCGCGCCGGTATGGGTGAAGAATGGCTACGGAATCACCGGACCATATTGATGGTGGCTTCCATCAACTGCTGGGAGGTCGTCACCACGCGGGTATTGGCCTGATAGGCCTGTTGCGTGACGATCATCTTGCTGAATTCCTCGGCAATATCAGCGTTCGATTGCTCCACCGCACCACCGATGATGCGCGCGCCCTCCGGTGAGAAGGTCGGCTCGCCGGAATCGATGGTCTGCTCGAATGTCCCGCCATCGCGCGATTTGAGCATGTCCGGCGCGGCGAATTGCGCAACCGCAACGCGTGCGATGGCGAATGACTGGCCGTTCGAGTAAATGCCGGAAATCCGTCCGTCGCTCGAGATCGAGATATCCTGCAGCACGCCCGCCGGGTAACCGTCCTGGCTGAGTTCGAGGCCCTGGAGTAGATTGTTTGGAACGGCGAACTGGCGCAGGCCCTCTGCGCCGAAATTGATGGAGACATCTTCAGACAGGGCCTGTCCGTTAATGGTTGTGCCTGCGGCAATATCGAAGGATTGAGGGGAGCCGGTCGTCATTGTGCCGTTCGGTTCGAAATTGATCGCGTTGTTGCCGCCTCCGTCTTCAAGCCGTGTCCACATTGTGTCGGGCCCCGAGGCGCTCGAATCATTTTGATAGAACAGTGCCCACTCGTCGTCTTCGACTTTGCCCCAGCGCAGCTGGACATCGATCGGGGCGCCGGCATTATTGTACACCACGACCGAGCCGCCGCTGATCGTGCGGGAGAGGAAATCCGATGATTCGGATGCCTCGATTGCTTCGTCGTTGTTGAAGGGCGCGCCGGTTGCCGGGTCGTCGAAGAGCGTATCGACATTGTTTGCGTTATAGAAATTCGTGCCGGCCGTCGATGGAAGCACAGCCGAGTAGTCCACCTGCTCGGTCGAACTGGCCGGCACGGTGGTATCCGTGATGCGCAGGATGCCGTTGGTGCTGGTGATCAGGCCTTCGAGATTGATCGAATCGCCGCGTAGATACATGCCGGCGCCGTTGACGAGATAGCCGTCCTTGTCGAGCTGGAAATCACCGCGGCGCGTGAACAGGTTGTTCTCGCTGAAGACCGGCTGGCCGTCGCGGAAGCCCGAGATCTGGCTTACCGAGATGAAGCCGGAGCCGTTGATGGCGATATTGGTGTTCTCGCCCGTTGGCAGGATGTCGCCCTGCAGGCTGATCGCCTGATCGGATTGGGCACGCACTGAACCGGCAATGGCCTGGTCGCGCGGGCGGTCGATCACGAGATCGACGAAGCTGGTATCCATGCGCTTGTAGCCGACGGTCTGGGAATTGGCGACGTTTCCCGAAATATTCTCCATGGCGTATGACTGCGAACGCAACCCGGCAACGGCGGTTTGAAGAGCCCCGAAGATACCCATTACTCACTCCTGACGCACAGCGATGTTGCAGATTGATCAGCAACCGGCGTGCCAGTCGCTCGCCCTGTTATGCCGGGTCCCGGAAGAATATGAGAATCAAGAGCTTAGGGTTTTTTGGTGGCTCCCCTTCATCGCCTTGATAGCGTTGTCGTTACGGCGCAGCTGCGCTTTCTGCCGCGCCGGCGGCAGAATTTGCCGGGTCATTCCTGCCCACAGGCTGGATCTTAAGGCTTCATTAACGCAGCTTGCGCTTTGATTAACCTCATCGAATCGCAAACTCGCTGGATGCCCGCAAGGCCATGGCTGCAACCGCTCTGACCGAACCTGAAAAGCCCTCGGACGCGATCGACAACAGCGCCGAATTCGACTCGCTCACGGGTCCGCAGCGTGCTGCGCTTTTTCTTTTGATGCTGGGAGAAGAGCACGGACGAACGATCTGGGCCATGCTCGACGAGGAAGAGGTGCGCACGGTCTCGCATGCCATGGTCCAGCTCGGCACCGTGGATGCGACCACCGTCGATCGCCTGATCGTCGACTTCATCCATCGCGTCTCGAATTCCAGCGTGTCCGGCTCGGTCGAGCGCACCGAGCAGCTTCTGATGAAGGTGTTCCCGGCTGATCAGGTCGCCACCATCATGGCGGAGATCTACAACACCTCCGGCAAGCGGATCTGGACGCGGCTGTCGCAGATCGATGCGGAGATCCTTGCGAACTACCTGCGCAACGAATACCCGCAGACCGTCGCCGTGGTGCTTTCACGCGTGCGCCCCGATCATGCGGCGCGGGTGCTCACGATGCTGCCCGATGACTTCGCCATGGACGTGGTCAACCGCATGCTCAAGCTTGAGGTCGTCCAGAAGGAAGCACTGCACCATATCGAGGAGACGCTGCGGCTCGAATTCGTCGGCGCCGTGGCGCAGACCTCGCGGCGTGACGCCCACGAGACCATGGCAGAGGTCTTCAACGCTTTCGATCGCCAGACCGAAACCCGCTTCCTCTCGGCGCTCGACGATGTCAACCGTGAGGCGGCCAAGCGTATCCGCGAACTGATGTTCACCTTCGAGGATCTGACCAAGCTCGATGCCGGCGGCATGCAGACACTGATCCGCTCCGTCGAGCGCGACGTGCTTTCGCGGGCGCTCAAGGGCGCACCGGAGCCGGTGCGCGCCTCCTTCTTCTCCAATATGTCCCAGCGCGCGGCGAAAAATCTCCAGGACGAGATGGATGGGTTGGGTCCGATCCGTCTCAAGGAGGTCGACGAGGCACAGCTTGCGATGGTCAACAAGGCGAAGGAGCTCGCCGATTCCGGCGAGATCATGATCTCCAAGAACAACGCTGACGACGAACTGGTCTATTGACCCGGCTCAGCCGACGAAGGCCCGCTCGACCACGTATTCGCCCGGGCGCGCATTGGAGCCCTCTGTCATGCCGGCCTTCTCGCACAGGGCCTTGCAATCGGCGATCATCTCCATCGAGCCGCAGATCATGACGCGGTCTTGTGCGGGATCGAACGGCGCCAGCCCCAGATCCTCGAAAAAGGAGCCGTTTTCGATCGCGGTCGTGATGCGCTGGCTGCGCTCATAGGGCTCACGGGTCACGCTGGTCCATTGGCGCAGGCGCCCGGTGGCGAATTCCGAGACGAGCGGATCATCCTTGATCGCCGCGACGAGATCCTCGCCGTAGCGCAGCTCCGCGATTTCGCGGGTGGTATGGGTGAGGATGACCTCCTCGAACTTCTCGTAGGTCTCCGGGTCGCGGATCAGGCTGGCGAAGGGGGCGATGCCGGTGCCCGTCGAGAGCATGTAGACGCGCTTTCCGGGAAGCAACGCATCGAGCACGAGTGTGCCTGTGGGCTTCTTCTTCATCAGGACGGTGTCGCCGACCTCGATCTTCTGCAGATGCTCGGTCAGCGGCCCGTCGGGCACCTTGATCGAGAAGAATTCGAGTTCGTCGTCCCAGGAGGGGCTGGCGATGGAATAGGCGCGAAAGACCGGACGCTCGGCATTGGGCAGGCCGATCATGACGAACTCGCCCGAGCGGAAGCGCAGGCTGGCAGGACGCGTGATGCGGAAGCGAAACAACCGGTCGGTATAATGCTCGACCAGGGTCACCGTCTCGGCATGGGTATTGGCCGGGATCGGGAATTCCGTATTGGCGCTCGCCGGTACCGCCTGATCCATCACACTCTCCTTCGCCTCGTTCCACAGCCTCTCCTTAGCACCCCTGATATCATCGTAAACCTTCAAGGGCGCCTATCTCCCATGCGCGCGAAGAATAGTACCACGGCACATGAAGGAAATGCGGGTGAGTACGCAATCAGGACGGGCCCGTTCAAACGGAGGGATCCGTGTTGTTGTCGCGTTAATTTTGCAATCCGGGATCAGGTTTTGGTCTTGTGCGGGTGCCGTATCGCCTTTAGGGGATGGCGTCAGCGCCGGTGGTCATGTAATCCATTGCGCGAAAGTCGCCCTTGCGTGCAAGACGTTTGCGCGCCACTTCGGCTGTATCGGCCATTGCCGGTCGCAACGGGAGCCCGAATATCGTGATCCGGAAGACGAACGCCTTCTCACTCTTCGCCGCCTTCGGTCTGATCCTCGCCGCACCGTCCGGGCTGACATCCGCGCATGCGCAGGAAACCGAATTCCGCATCGGGCTGATCACGCCGCCGGCGCATGTCTGGAACCAGGAAGCCGCCGCGCTGGGCGAGACGCTCGCCGAGTTGTCGGACGGGCGCTTCAGCCTGTCGATCTACCCGTCAGGCCAGCTGGGCAACGAGAGCACCATGCTGCAGCAATTGCAGACCGGCGCGCTCGACATGGCCTGGCTCACCACGGCGGAAGTGACGACGCGGGCGCCCGACATCTCGGCCTTGCACGCGCCCTTCCTCGTCGAGAATATCGCGGATGCGGCGAAGGTGCTGCGCAGCGACGTCGCGCGTGAAATGCTCGACACCCTGCCTTCCGCCACCGGCACGGTCGGCGTCTGCTATGCCATGACCGGCATGCGCCAGCTGATGACGCGCAATCCCATCGACGATGTGTCCGATCTCTCCGGCATGCGTTTTCGCATCACCCCCGCGCCGCCGATCCGCAGCTTCTTCGAGATGCTCGACGCGGCGCCGGCGCCGATGCCGCTGACACAGGTCTATGACTCGCTCGCCAATGCGCAGATCGACGCGATCGACATGGATTTCGAATCGATCATCAATTTTCGCTATTACGAGCACGCGCCCAACATGATGGTGACCAACCACCACATGTTCGGCATGGTTGCGCTGATCTCGGGCCGCGTCTGGGCGCGCCTGTCGCCGGAGGATCAGGCGATCCTGCGCGAGGCGGTGCAGCTGCATTGCGACCGCACCATCGACCGTTTCGTGGAAGAGGAGGACGACAAGCTCGACCGCCTGCGCGAGGCCGAGGGGCTGAGCATCACCGAGGATGTGGGCCCGGAATTCTTTGGCGATATCGTCGAACGCTGGGATGCCGAATGGGCCGAGCGTACGCCCTATGTCGCGCGTCTGCGTGAACTCGTGGCGGATTTCTGATGGGTGGTGGTAGCCCGCTCCGGGCGCCGGTGTGACCGGCATCGTGCGGGGAACGGTCATGTTCGAGGCGATCCGCAGGCTCTCGTGCGTGCTCGCGGCGATCGACCGGGTGCTGCTGACGGCGCTGATCGCCGCCATCACGTTGCTGGTGCTGGCCAATGTCGCTGCTCGCGGCATCGGCTTCACCATCGCCTGGGCGGATGAACTCGCCGTCTATGCCATGATCATGGCCGGTTTCGTCGGCGCGTCGCTGATGCTGCGACTGCGCACCGCGCCGAGCGTGACGCTGCTGCATGAGATCCTGCCCGAGCGTGTCGTGCGCATCCTTCGGGTGCTGATCGCGCTCACTGCCATCGTCTTCGCAGGGCTTCTGCTCTGGATGTGCTGGCTCTGGTTCGATCCGGCAGGCCTCGCCGCAGCGGGTTTCGACATCCGCCGATTCGAGGGCACGACCTTCAACTTCATCTATACCGAGACGACGCCCGTGATGGGGCTGCCGGCTTCGTGGTTCTTCCTCATCATGCCCTGGTTTGCGCTGACGGCTTTGATTCATGCCATGACCAATCTTGCGGAAGATGCCGGCATGATCGCGCCGCCGCCGGAAGCGCCCGGCGCCGATGCGAACGGGGAGGGGGCGGCATGACCGGGATCACGCCGCTGGTCTTCATCATGCTGCTCGTCATCGGCGTGCCGATCGGCCTGGTTCTCTGCCTGGCCGCCTTCGTCTATATCCTGGCGAGCGGCAATGCCGTCCTGCTCGATTCCTATCCGCTCAAATTGTTCTCCAGCCTCGACAATTTCGGTCTGCTGGCGATCCCGCTCTTCATCCTGATCGGCGAGATCATGAACGGGGCCGGGATCACCACGCGGCTGGTGCGGCTCGCTTCCGCCTTCATCGGGGCGGTGCGCGGGGGACTTGCCTATGTGAACCTTCTGGCGAACATGTTCGTCGCCTCGATCCTCGGCTCGGCGACGGCCCAGATCGCGATGATGAGCCAGGTAATGGCGCCGGAAATGCAGCGTGCGGGCTATGATCGCGCCTTCGCCGTCGGCGTCACCGCTTTCGGCGGCCTGCTCGGCCCGATCATTCCGCCCTCCATCGTCTTCGTGGTCTATGCGGTGCTCGCGCAGGTCGCGGTGCGCGACATGCTGATCGCGGGGATCCTGCCTGGCCTGCTGATGACGGGGCTGTTTCTGGGCACCGTCGCGCTGATGGGATTGCGCTACAATTATCCGCGCGGCGAACGCTTGAGCTGGGGCGAGCGGGGCAGGGCGCTTCTGCGCGCGCTCCCCATGCTCGCCATCCCCGCTGTCATCGTCGGTACCATCCTCGCCGGCATCGCCTCGCCGACGGAGAGCGCTGCGATCGGGGCGCTGGTGGCGGCGCTGATCGGGCTGTTCTATACCCGCTCGCTGAAACTCTCCGACTTCCCGGCGATTCTCCTGCGCACCGGGCTGAACACGGCGCTCGTGCTCTTCCTCGTGGCGGCGGCAGGGGTCTTCTCCTGGGTGCTGATCTTCGGGCAGGTGCCGCAGACTGCGGCGCTCTGGATCCAGGACGTGGCGACGACGCCCACGGCCTTCATGCTGCTCGTGCTGGTCATGCTCCTGATTGTGGGGACGGTGATCGACGGGATACCCGGGCTGATCATGGTCGTGCCGATCCTGCTGCCGATCGCCACCGGAATCTATGGTATCGACCCGCTGCATTTCGGCGTCGTCGTGTCGATCAACCTGATCCTTGGCCTTCTGACGCCGCCCGTCGGGATCGGGCTCTATGTCGCGGCGAGCGTGACCAATGTCAGCGCCTTCCGGGTCTTTCGCATGGCGCTGCCGTTCTTCCTCGTCGCCTGTATCGCGCTGATCGTGCTGGCTCTGGTCCCGTGGTTCTCGCTGGCGCTATTATGACGATCCGAAACAGTTTTGCTAAAATTGTTCGGATAATTTTGGAGAAAATTAGCTAAAGAACCTCAGATTATAATTCGATAATCTGTTTCTTCTGTTGGCTTTCGATTTATTTACAGATTTACCCTACGTTCGCCGGCATGAAACTGTATGGCGGTTCCCGAATGGCCCGGCGCGTCATAGCCTTCCTTTGCGGCATGTTATTCATCGCCTGCGCGGTCGCGATCGTGTTCTGGCAGATGGATGATGCTGAGCGCCGTATCCAAGAACAAATGCACCGGCAAGCGGCGTTGATGGTGCGGGCTATTGATTCCGCCACCGTCGCGGCGCTGCTCGCCGGCGACGAGCAGGTCGAGCACATACTGGAGCGCCTTTATGCTTATCGAGGCGCTGTCGCAAGCTTGCCTGCCTTCGAGGATTTCAATCTTGCTGTGATCGAATCCGGTGTTGTCACCCTGCGAACCGACACGGACACTTTTTCTCTCTCCCGTGCGCTGAACGATGCCATGTTGATCGAGGCGCTTGAAGGCGCGTCACCGGTTACGCGGCAGGTGACGATGCCCGGTGGTGAGGGGGTCTTCGCCGTCAAGGCGCCCCGTCGCCTCGACACGCAGACCGGCATCGTCGTCACGTTGACTTTCGGTCAAGGAGAGATCGTTTCCGCGCAGTGGCGTGCCGTCTGGTTCAGGCTCATGCTGCTTGCACCACTGATGCTGGTTGTCGGTGCCGGCGCCATTCTGATTTATCTGCGCTGGTCGACTCATCTCAGCGGTGCACACCGGCTCTGGCGGGCGGAAGTGGGTTTCGTTGGATTGTTCGGTCTCGTTGCGACACTGACTGTTGCCATTGCCTGGCATCAGACGCATCTGCGGGCTGAACAGGAACGTTTCGAGGCGCTGGCGCAGGGAATTTCCCGCAATGTCAGCGACCAGGTGCAAGCGCTGGCCCATGCCCACCTCAACAGCATTGTGACACATTTCGACTCTGCCCGGACTGTCACACCGCAGCAGTTTGCCCGCGTCACCGAGGATTTTGTCACGCGTCACCCGCTCGCCTTTGTCGCCGCCGCCAACCGCCGATCATCGGACGGGGCTGCTGATGGCGATCAGTTCCTGCACATCGTACACGCCGAGGATTCCGGGGTGGTGGCTGGTCGCATGGCGGAAATGCTCCGTGAGGCGGGACTGTCGCATCGCGGGTTCTCGCGTGCCTTGCTCACAGTTCAATCCGACGGCGATCCTGCGCTCATCGTAGCGTATCGCGAAGCCGGAAGCGGCATTCGCTTCATCGTCGGGATTGATGCAGCCGCGCTGCTCGCCTCCGGCTTTGCCGACAGTGCCCCGCTCAGTGCCGGCCTCGTCGCGAGCCTTCACGAGGCTCTGCCGACCGGAGCGACGCAACATATCGTCAGTGTCTCCGCAGATCGCGCGGGCGGCAACGCAGAGGTCGCTGCTTTTGGCGACGTCATTGGCTGTTCCAATCGATCGGGATGCCACGTTGCGCCCTTGCTGATCGGCGATCGCCTGGTCTTCGTGACGCTCTCACAGCCATCGACGGGCCTTTCGGGAATGTTCGCCTCAATGGCGCCGATCATGGCCTTGGGCGTGCCGCTGACCTTGCTGCTCATGTGGATGTCGCTCTATCTCGCCGAGCGGCGCGAGCGTACCGAGCGCATCATGCGGCTTCGGACCATGGCGCTGCAGCAGAGCGAGACCCGGTTTCGCACGCTCCTTTCCAGTCTGGAGGACATCGTCTTCATCATGGATGCGGACGGGCGTTTTTGCGATGTGATGCCGCCCGCTGGTGGTGCTGATGACGTGTTTTCTCCCGCAGCGCTTCAAGGCCGCGTCCCGGCGCAGGCCCCGCTTCCACCGGCAACCTGTGAGACCTTGACGCGGGCCGTTGCGCGCGTGAGCCATTCCGGCAAGGGTGCGAATGTTGATTTTGCCGTTGATGCCGGTGATCGGGAGCGCTGGTTTGGAGCGCGGATTTCTCCCCTGCGTGATGCAAACGGGTCGGTTTCCGGAATGATCGGCGTCGCCCGGGAGATCACGGAGCAGCGTGAAGCCCGGATGCGGCTCGAGCAGCGTGAAGCCTTCCTGCGCCTGCTGATGCTGCTCTCGGCGCAGTTCGTCAACTCACGCGCCGAGACCTGGGATGACACTGTCAACGACGCACTCGCGCGTATCGGGGCATTTTGTAAGGCCCATCGCAGCTACCTTCTGTTGTTCAACCAGGATCAGGGAACGTTCAGCAACACCCACGAATGGGTGGAAGATGGCGTCGCGCCGCAGATCGCGTATCTGCAAGACCTGCCGCTCATGCCCCTTGAGAATATTGTGCGGCATCTGCGCAATCACGAAACGGTGATCATCAACGATATAGCGGCACTACCCGACAGCTGGCTCAACGAGCGTGAACTTCTCGCGGCGCAGGATTGCGTCTCCGTGATCTTCGTCCCGGTGATCGAGAATGATGATCTGATGGGGCTGGTCGGTTTCGATTCGGTCGGCGTTGCGCGCGAATGGGGCGATCTCGAAGCGCATCTCTTGCGCGTCTTCGCGGATATTCTCGCAAGCGCCATGGCGCGGCGTGCGGCTGACAACGCGCTGCGGATCAGTGAGGAGCGGCACAGGGAACTGGTCAACCGTGTCCGTGAAGTGATCTTCCGGATGGATCAGGACGCGCGTTTCTCGTTCCTCAATGATGCCTTCGAATGCATGTTCGGCGTACCGAGCACGCAGGCGATCGGGCTGCCACTGGAGCATTTCGCCATCGAAGAGGATCGCGACGGTCTGCAGAAACGCATTGCACGCCTGTATGCCGGTGGTGTTGGCGAATTGCGAAGTGAAATCCGCTGCCGGCACAAGAGCGGCGAGCAAAGGCGGATCGAGATCTTCTGTGAAGCGGAACTGGACGAGCAGGGGCGTTTCATCGGGATATTCGGCACCATGCTGGACATCTCCGAGCGTCACGCGGCCCTGGCGGAAGTGGAAAGGCTCGCCTTTCATGATGCGCTCACCAATCTGCCGAACCGCTCATTGCTGATGCAGCGGCTCGCCGAGATCGCCTTCGACGCCTGCGAAACCGGCCTGCATGGCGCTGTTCTCTTCATCGACCTCGACAATTTCAAGACGCTCAACGACACCTATGGCCACGACAAGGGCGACGAACTGCTCATACAGGTTGCCGAGCGGTTGAGAGATTCCGTCCGACCCAGCGATGTCGTCGCACGCCTGGGCGGCGATGAATTCGTCGTTGTGCTCTCGGGTCTCGACGCGGATGCCGACATTGCGGAGGTGCGCGCGCGGATCATCGCTGAATCATTGCGTGTGACCCTGAATGAAGGGTTCGACCTGTCCAGTCGCAGTTACCACGTGTCGCCCAGCATCGGCGTGACCGTGTTCAGCGGTCGCGAGCATAATGTCGAGACCCTGTTGCGACATGCGGATCTCGCGATGTACCGCGCCAAGGCGGCAGGACGAGACAATATCAGCTTCTTCACGCCGGATATGGAACGCGACGTCATCCGCCGTGCCGGACTCGAAGCTGATTTGCGTCTCGCCGTTGATGAATGTGAATTCCATCTGCACCTTCAGCCGCAAGTCGATGAAATCGGCTCGATCACCGGGGCAGAGGCTCTCATCCGCTGGCAGCATCCCAGCCGGGGCTATGTCTCTCCCGATGAGTTCATCTCCGTTGCCGAAGAAACCGGTCTTATCGTGCCCATCGGGCGCAAAGTGGCTGAAATGGCCTGCGCGCATCTGGCGCGGATTCAACGCGCCAGCGGGCGAAATGACTTCACCATGGCCATCAATATCAGCGCGCGGCAGTTCCGCGAGCCGGATTTCGTCGGCGAGCTCCAGGCGGTGGTGGCGCGTCACCAGGTGCCGGCCTCATGTCTGAAGCTCGAACTCACCGAAAGCCTCTTCCTTGATGATCTGGATTTCGCGGTTGAGCGCATGCAGCGCTTGAAGCAGGCCGGTTTCCGCTTTGCCCTCGATGATTTCGGGACGGGCTACTCTTCGCTGACCTATCTGAAAAAGCTGCCCTTCGACGAGATCAAGGTCGATCAGGCCTTCGTTTCAGACATTCTGGAGAGTGAACGGGCGGCGACCATCGTCGAGACGATTATCCGCCTTGGAAAGGCGCTGGACCTCAGGGTGATCGCAGAGGGTGTCGAAACTGCGGGTCAGCTCACAAGGCTGCTCGAGGGCGGTTGCGAGGCCTATCAGGGCTATTTCTTCGGTCGTCCGGCCCCGATTGACGAATTCCTCGAAACCCTGCGCGAGCGCGAAGCGTTCATCCAGTCTACCAAGGCGGGATGAGCGCGCTCGCATCACGGCGTGTTTGACAAGCCGTCGGGTGCGCTCTCCTATCGCGTTCGGTTGATCGCAAGGAGAGGACGACTATGGAATACCTGCACACGATGATCCGCGTCGGCGATATCGACAAGGCGCTCGATTTCTTCTGCAACAAGCTCGGCATGACGGAAATGCGTCGCGTCGAGAACGAGAAGGGGCGCTTTACCCTGATCTTCCTTGCCGCCGAGAAGGATATCGAACGCGCCCAGGAGACGCGCGCGCCGCTGCTTGAACTCACCTATAACTGGGACGAGCATGAATATGGTGGCGGACGCAATTTCGGCCATCTCGCCTATCGCGTCGACGATATCTACGCCACCTGCCAGAAGCTGATGGATCAGGGCGTCACCATCAACCGCCCGCCGCGCGACGGTTTCATGGCCTTCGTCAAGTCGCCGGACGGGATCTCGATCGAACTCCTGCAACGCGGCGAGCCGCTGCCCTCGCAGGAACCCTGGGCCTCGATGGAGAATACCGGGAGCTGGTGAGGCAACGCCCCGCCGCCGCGCGGATGTGTCGCGCGGCGGATGGTGGGCATGTTCCATCCATGGTTTGCTGGGCAGGGAAATCGCCCTTCATGGAGCGCGCGTCCTGGCTTCCCTCCCCAGCGGGTAGGGAATGACGGTGGGGAGATGCGTTGATGAAGATGATCAGCGTCGATGACCCCGCAACCCGGATTCTCCCCACCCTTGATCCCGCCCCTTGGGGGAGGGAAAGCGCGCGCGCCATGAAGTGCGCGTGAGAGCGCCTTTTCTTCCTCGGGAGAACGCCTGATCGGCGGGCCTTTTCGCCACACGCATGACACAAGGCTGCGTGATAGCAGGGATTGTACGAGCAAGCCTGCAAGGGGCCGTAACATGCGATCTGCCTTCACGCCGCCGGCGAGCGTCAGATGGACCCATGACCGGGCCGAACTCTGGGCCGACGGGGCGGTGCATGTGGCGGGGCTCGTCGCCGCGCTGATCGGCGTCGCTTTTCTGATGAGTGTCGCCGCCCCGGGAGCGGAAACGGCGCTTGCCATCGCGCTGGGTATCTATGCAGCCGGCCTCGTCGCTGTGAAGGCGATTTCCGCGCTCTACAACATGTGGCCCGCCTCGCGCGTGAAATGGGTGCTGCGCCGCTTCGACCACGCGGCGATCTACCTCCTGATCGCAGGCACTTACACGCCTTTCCTGGTCCTGCTTGACGACCGCGGCAGCGCGACGATCCTGCTGACGGTGATCTGGCTGATCGCAGTGATCGGCGGCGCCCTGAAGATCGGATTGCCCGGGCGCTTCGACCGGTTGTCGATCATTCTCTATCTCGGGCTGGGCTGGAGCGGCCTGGCGGCGGGGGGCGTCGTCTACCAATCGCTTTCTGCGACGACGCTGGCGCTGATCGCGGCGGGCGGCATCGTCTATTCCACCGGCGTGATCTTCCATCTGTGGAAGGGATTGCGCTTTCACAACGCCATCTGGCACGTCTTCGTGTTGGCCGGAAGTGCGCTGTTCTATGCGGCGATCTGGGATGCCACGCTGGCGCGCGCCGCAGCCTGAGGGCCTGCTCAGCGCTTCTGGCAGAGCGGGCAGTAGAAGGTCGAGCGGCCCGATTGCACGATACGCGTCACCGTGCCGCCGCAGCCCGGCGTGACGCAGGGCTCGCCTTCGCGGTCATAGACACGGAAAGCGTGCTGGAAATAGCCGAGCGTGCCATCGGTATGGGCGAAGTCACGCAGGGTCGAGCCGCCGGCAGCAACAGCCTCGGTGAGAACGTCGCGGATCGTTTCCGCGAGCCGATGCGCTGCGGCACGCGGGCGCCCGGTCTTCGTGGCGATGCTGCCCGCCGGCGCTTCCGGGTGGAGGCGGGCGCGAAACAAAGCCTCGCAGACATAGATATTGCCCAGCCCCGCAATCAGCCGCTGATCGAGCAAAGCCGCCTTGAGCGGGGCGAACTTGCCGGCAAACAGCTTCGCGATCACCGCGCCCGAGAGCGCATTGCCCAGCGGCTCCAGCCCCAGACCCTTGAAATGCCTGCATTCCGCGAGGCCGTCGAGCGGGACGAGATCCATGTAGCCGAAGCGGCGCACATCGTTATAGGTGACGCGCGCATCACCTTCGAGCGAGAAGATCACATGGTCGTGGATCGCCCCGGCGCCCGGCTCGCGGTGGAACGCGCCGGGGGCGACCAGGGCCTCCGGCGTCTCGATCAGGAAGCGACCCGTCATGCCCAGATGCATGATCAGCGCCTCGCCTGTGGAGAGCCGTGCCACGAGATATTTCGCCCGCCGCTCCAGCGAATCGATCCGCGCGCCGGTGAGCCGCGCGGCGAAGCGGGCAGGGAAGGGGAAACGCAGATCGGGCCGGTTCACCCGCATCTGCGTGATCCGCCGCCCTTCCATGGCAGGCTGAAGCCCCCGCCGGACCGTTTCGACTTCAGGCAGTTCCGGCATTGATCATCACCCCCGTGACGAATTTCCTCGCCGCCTTACATAGCCAGAGGCGCGTGGTTTCGCTATCAGATACGCGTGAGTTTGAAGATCGGGCGGGCGCATGAGCAACGATACCACGCATTTCGGCTATCAGGATATTCCGCTGGAGGAAAAGCAGGGGCGCGTCGATGACGTGTTCCGCTCGGTGGCGCGGCGCTACGACATCATGAACGACCTGATGAGCGCGGGGCTGCACCGGCCCTGGAAGGACGCGATGGCGACCGCGCTCTCGCCCTCGCGCACGCGGCCCTTCAAGCATCTCGACGTGGCCGGCGGGACCGGCGACATCGCCTTCCGCATCCTCGATCGGGGCGGCCCGCAAACGCATGTCACGGTGCTCGACATCAATGGCGACATGCTGGATGTGGGGCGCGAGCGCGTGCCGGCGCGGCATGCGGGGCAGGTCGATTTCGTCGAGGCCAATGCCGAGGATCTGCCCTTCGAGGATAAGAGCTTTGACGGCTACACCATCGCCTTCGGCATCCGCAACGTGCCGCGCATGGAGCGCGCGCTGTCTGAGGCGTTCCGCGTTCTCAGGCCCGGTGGGCGGTTCCTCTGCCTCGAATTCTCGAAGGTGGACATGCCCGGCCTCGACAAGGTCTATGACCTCTATTCCTTCAATGTCATCCCCCAGATGGGAAAGATGGTGACGGGCGATGCCGAGAGCTACCGCTATCTCGTCGAATCGATCCGCCGTTTCCCGCCGCCCGGGCTTTTTGCCCAGATGATCGAGGAGGCCGGCTTCAGGCGCGTCACCTGGAAGGCGATGACCGGCGGTATCGTGTGTCTGCATTCCGGTTGGAAGATCTGACGTGTTCGGTGCGCTGATACATATCGCCCGTAACATCCGGGCCGGTTACGTCCTCGCCCGCGAGGGCGTCTTCTCGCGGGTGGATCCGCACCCACTGCCGCCGATGGCGCAACTCGGGCTGAAAATCGCCAGAATGTTCGAGCGAAGCGGTGCGGAAAACGACCCGGCGCGCATGGCCAAGGCCATGGCGCGGCTCGGGCCCTCCTATGTGAAATTCGGCCAGTTCCTCGCCACGCGCCCGGATATCGTTGGCTTTGCCGCTGCGCGCGATCTCGAGGCCTTGCAGGACCGTATGGAAGCGTTCCCGCAGGAGCTTGCGGAAGCAACGCTCACCGAGACGCTCGGGCGTCCGATCAGCGCGGTCTTTGCAGAATTCGGCCCGCCCGTCGCCGCTGCCTCGATCGCCCAAGTGCACAAGGCGTTGTTGAAGACGCGACAGGGTGACAAGCCCGTGGCCGTGAAGATCGTGCGGCCCGGCATACGCGGACGCTTCGCCCGCGATCTCCAGGCGATGCGCTTTGCTGCCCGCCTCGCCGAGGCGATCTCGCCGGAGGCACGCCGGCTGCGCATGCGCGAGGTCGTGGAGACGCTCGCACGCTCCGTCACCATCGAGATGGATCTGCGCCTTGAGGCCGCCGCGCTCTCCGAACTCGCGGAGAATACCGAGAAGGACGAGGAATTCCGCGTTCCGGTTCCCGAATGGGATTACACAGACCGCGATGTGCTCACGATGGAGTGGATCGACGGCATCAAGCTGAACAAGCTGGAGGCGATCGACGCGGCCGGGCATGATCGCGAAGTGCTGTCGCGCGTCGTGCTGCAGAGCTTCCTCCGTCAGGCCATTCGCGACGGCTTCTTTCATGCCGACATGCATCCGGGCAATCTCTTCGTGGATGCGCAGGGCAAGCTCGTCGCCATCGATGCGGGCATCATGGGGCGGATCGGATTCCGCGAGCAGCGCTTCCTCGCCGAGATCCTGCTCGGCTTCATCCGGCGCGATTACCTGCGTGTGGCGCAGGTGCATTTCGAGGCAGGATATGTGCCCGGGCATCATTCGGTGCTCGATTTCGCCCAGGCGATCCGTGCCATCGGCGAGCCGATCCACAACCGCCGCGCCGATCAGATCTCGATGGCGCGCGTGCTCGGGCTGCTCTTCGAGATCACTGCGATCTTCGACATGGAGACGCGCACCGAGCTCGTGATGCTGCAAAAGACCATGGTCGTGGTCGAGGGCGTGTGCCGCCATCTCGATCCGCATCTTGATATCTGGAAGGTCTCCGACCCGGTGGTGCGCGAATGGATCGAGCGCAATCTCGGCCCTGTCGGCAAGATCGAGGATGCGGGCCGTGGTCTCTCCACGCTCGCCGGTGTCGCCGCGCGCGCCCCGGAAATGGCGCTTCGCGCCGAGCGGCTTCTCACCCAGCTCGAACGCGATACGGAAAATGGCCTCAGCCTCGCCCCGCGTTCGATCGAGCGCGCCGGCGAAGCTGGTGCATGGCGTTCGCGCTTGCTCGTGGGTGCGCTATGGGTCATCGCCATCGCGCTGGTGGTGGGGGTGATGAACGGCGGGTGAGGATTGTGTTAAGGCGTGATGCGCGATCATCGGGCGCGATTCGGTGTGCCACGGGAGGGGATTCGATGACAACGATCTTCACCATCGGCTATGAGGGCACCAATATCGAGCGCTTCGTGGCAACGCTGGAAACAGCGGGTATCCGCCAACTCGCGGATGTGCGTGCCGTTGCGGTTTCGCGCAAGAAGGGTTTTTCGAAAACTGCGCTGGCGGCGCGTCTCGCTATGGCGGGCATCCGCTACGCGCAGTTTCGCGCGCTCGGCGATCCGAAGCCGGGGCGGGATGCAGCGCGCACCGGGCGCCATCAAGAATTCCTGAAAATCTATACGAATCATCTTAAGTTGCAAAAACCGCAGGATGAACTGAAGAATCTTGCGGATTATGTCGCCGATGAACCGACCTGTCTGCTCTGCTATGAGCGCGATCCGGCAACCTGCCACCGCCTGATCGTCGCAGAGCGGATCGGCGAGAGCTTGCCGGCGCGAATTTTTCATCTGTTTGCGGACAAGTTGGAAAAGTATAGCCAGGATGATTCAACGATCCCGCGCCCTGATCCTCGTAAAGGCATTGCCGCAGCCGAGTAAGAAACACAGTAAAACGGTTTGCTGTGCGGGTGTGAGGGGGTAGGCGAGGCTAACCCCTCACACCCGCGCCGCCTGTATCGCGGCATACACACGGTCAGGTGTGGCCGGCATGTCGAGATGCCTGATGCCGTAAGCGCGGTAGAGGGCATCGACGACGGCGTTCATCGTGGCCGGCGTGCCGCCGATCGTGCCGGCTTCGCCCGCGCCCTTCATGCCGAGCGCATTGGTGGCGCAGGGCACGTTGCGCGTCTCGAAATGGAAGTTCGGCAGATCCGCCGCGCGCGGCAGCCGGTAATCCATCAGCGAGGCGGTGACCAGCTGGCCGCTCTCGTCGAAGACGACGCGCTCGTGCAGAGCCTGGCCGATCCCCTGTGCCAGCCCGCCATGGACCTGACCGGCGAGGAGGAGCGGGTTCATCGTCACGCCGAAATCGTCGACGATGGTATAGCGCAGGATCTCGGTCTCGCCGGTCTGCGGGTCGATCTCGACCTCGCAGATATGCGTGCCGTTGGGATAGGTCGCCTCCGGCGGCTTCCATTTGAAATGCGTCTTCAGCGACGCGCCCGCATCAGCGGCCTGTGCGGCGATCTCGGCGAATCCGATCGCCTTGTCCGTACCCGCGACGCGCACGGTGCCGTCGCTGATCTCGACATCGCTCTCGGCCGCTTCGAGCATCCGCGCGCCTTCCTCCAGGAGCTTCCGGGCGAGTTCGCGCGAGGCGCCGTCCACCGCCGCGCCGCCGACGGGAACCGAGCGGGAGCCGCCGGTGCCGCCGCCGGTTTCGATCAGGGCCGTATCGCCCTGGATGACGGTGACCTTCTCCAGCGGCAGATCGAGATGTTGAGAGACCAACTGCGCATAGGCCGTCATGTGGCCCTGGCCGTTCGACTGCGTGCCGATCAGGACCTCGACGCCGCCATCCGCCTGCATGCTGATATCGGCGCGCTCGGGGCTGCCGCCGGCGCAGGCCTCGATATAGGAGGCCATGCCAATGCCGCGCGCCTTGCCTGCCTTCTTCGAGGCGCGCGCGCGCTCCTTGAAGCCGGCCCAGTCGGCCACCTCCATGGCGCCGCGCATGGCCGCTTCGAATTCACCGGAATCATAGATGCGCCCCACTTGCGTGGTGTGCGGCATCGCCTCCGGCTTGATGAAATTCAGTGCACGCACCGCATCCGGGCTCTTGCCGATCTCGCGGGCAACATGCTCGACCAGCCGCTCGATGACATAGGCCGCCTCCGGGCGCCCGGCGCCGCGATAGGCGTCGATGGGCGGGGAGTTGGTGTAATAACCGCGCACCCGCGCATGGACGGCGGGGATGTCGTAGCAGCCGGGAGACATGCGCGCGCCGCCCCAGGGGATGAAGGGGGCGAATTGCGAAAGATAGGCGCCGAGATCAGCCGCGATGTCGATCTTCAGCCCGAGAAAGCGCCCGCGCCGGTCGAGCGCGACTTCGGCGCGGGTAAGGTTGTCGCGGCCCTGCGCATCGCCGAGAAAATGCTCCCCGCGCTCGCCGATCCAGGCCACCGGGCGCCCGGTGATGCGTGCCGCGACGGCGCAGAGCGGATATTCGCGATAGACGAAGATCTTGGTGCCGAAGCCCCCGCCCACATCCGGCGTGATCACGCGCAGCTTCGCGCGATCGACCTTGAGGATATGATCGGCAATGGTATTGCGGATATCGTGGACGCCCTGGCTGCCGACGGTCATCGTCCAGCTCTCATGCGCGCCATCATATTCCGCGATACAGGCGCGCGGCTCCATGAAATTGGCGATGAGCCGGTTGTTGACGATGTCGAGCGCGATCGTGCGATGGGCCTTCGCGAAGGCTTTCTCGGTTTTCGATGCATCGCCGTGATGCGAATCGAAGGCGAGGTTGGTGCCGAACTCCGGCCAGACCAGCGAAGCGCCCTGCGCGCGGGCACCCTCGATGCCGACGACGGGTTCGAGGGGCTCGTAATCCACCATGACGGCTTCCGCCGCGTCGCAGGCCTGATCGGCGGTTTCAGCCACGATGAAGGCGAGCGCGTCGCCGACATGCCGGGCGACGTCGCTTGCCAGGACGGGGTAGGGCGGGACCGGCATTTTCGAGCCGTCGCTGTTCTTCACGGCGCCGGGGCAGGGCAGGGCGCCCAGATCGGCGACATCGGCATGCGTCAGGATCGCGGCCACGCCCGGCATCGCCCGGGCCTCCTCGAGACCCGACAGCGTGAAGCGCGCATGGGCGTGGCTCGCACGCAGCACCTGGGCCATCAATGCGCCCTCGGGGATCATGTCGCCGGTATAGCGACCCGCGCCGGTGAGAAAGCGTTGATCTTCCACCCGTTTCGGCGCCTGGCCGATGCCGAACTTGCGTTGCTGCGAAACCATCGCGTCCATCGCGGCCTACTCCTGTCTGGAACGGTGACAGGTTTCACGGCTTCGTGCACGCCGTCAATGCGGCATCGCGAACGGCGCCATTCGTGAAGTTGAATGGAAGGCGGATTTTCGATCGCAATGCGCGTCCGGATGCTGCCGGCTATTCAGCGCGGCTCCCGGGCCATGAGTCCGATTCATGAAAAGAAAACACTCTTCGTCTATGCTGTTGCATTGTATTCGACTGTGAGTTGAGCCGTGGACATCTCGGTCAGGCAACGTTTGGCGCGATTTCGGCGTGAGTTTCTGACGCTCGACTGGGGCGGGCGCGGACGTGGCCGCAGCAGAGACAGGGCGACGGAGCAAGATGCCGTTACGGACCACATCCTCGACGATGCGCTCTCAGCCTATGCCACGATCCGGCACAGAAGCAGCGTGGCCTGGCAGCAGCGGGATGCCGTGGGCGACATTCATACCAGCGAACTCGACGACAGTGCCGCTGCTTGGTCCGCCGCTCCGGAAGTCGCCGCCGCGATCGGCAACCTCTCGCAGAGCATCGCGGCAGAGGGAGCCAGCCTCGCCGAACTCGCAGCGCGCGCGCGGCGGGAGAGCCGCGATATCACCGAGGCGCAGGTCCGGGCGGCATCGCGGGCGCTGGAGCGGATAAATTCGGGAGACGATGAGCAAGACGCCTCCCATGCAGCGCCTGCGCATCAGGAAGAACCGGATCCGCAGGCCTGGCTCGATCTGTTCGCACCGTTGCGTGACCTCACCGGCGCCATCGCCGAGACAGCCCTCGAAACTGGCTTGTGCGCCGTGCGCGCCGGTTCGGCCACGCGTGGTTTCGCCCAGTTCGCCCGTGAGATCGACGAGCTGGAACGCGCTCTCCGTGCTGGCTGGAACGAGATCGAACGCCTCGTTACGGAGCTTGAGGAATGTGGCGCGCAAGCTGGCGCCATGGCGGCCGAGTTGCGCATGACGCGGCGGGCGGTTGATGCCACCGTCTCGGAATTCGCCAACGACACGATCTCCCCGCACGCTGCGGCGCCGCTCGTACGCCATCGGCTGGGTCGCCTCGGTCCGCTCGCGGCACAGGCGGGAAGCGCAGCGCGGCACCTGGCGGATGACGCGCAGCATATGGCGGAACTGGTGGAGACCCTGGTCGAGCAGCTCACCGTCATCGTGCGCGAAACGCCTGTCGGTGACAGGCGCTCTGCGCGCCGCCTTGCCTTTCATGCGCCATGCACGCTCGCGACCGCCACGCGCAGCTACCCCGCCCGTACGATCGATGTCTCCCTCAACGGGGCGCTCGTCAGCGTCGGCGATGCGCGCCCCTTCCTGCCGGGCCAGCCGATCCGGCTCACCTTGGCCGAGGTTCCACCCGTCATGGGGTCGATCGCCGGGATCAGCGGACAGGGCATCCACATCACCTTCGATCTGGGCCACAGCGTCAATCGCGAGGCGGGTGGTGCGCTGCGGCGCATGCTGCGTGCGCTCCAGCGGCATGACGAGACCCTCGTCGCGCGTGCCAGCGGCCTTGCGCGCGAAATCCGTACTGTCCTCGAACGGGGTGTGGCCGAAGGTTCGATCCGCCAGGACGCGATGCATGCGCAGGATTACGAGCCGATTCCCGGAGCCGAGCCGCCGCGCTACTATCATCCCGCCGGCGCATTTCTCGCAGAGCAGATTGCGCCCTTCGTGGGCGGAATGGCGGACCGGGCGCCTGATATCGGTTATGCGGCGATCATCGATCGCAGCGGCTTCGTTGCCATCCTGGCCGAGCGCCGCGATCCGCATGAGCATGTCGAGCCGGGGCGCGAAGGGGAGCGCCTGAATGCGGGCATGATCCGGCAGGATCCGCAGGGGCGTCGCCATGCCCGCAATCTGCGGCCCTATCTTGCGCATAATCTGCGGGCGCGCGGGACGATCCTGCGGGTGGTTTCTGCACCCATCTTCATCGGCGGGCGGCATTGGGGCTGCGCCGAGGTCGCCTTCCGGCTGCCCGATGCGCCGGATGTGTCGAAAGATGAGGAAATCGGCGTGTTGTTTGAGCAGGATCAAGGCGCGGATATCACCTCCGGATGATTCTGGGAGGCATGAACATGCTCCCCCGAACCACCATCCCCATGGCTTATGCGCTGGAAACCGTCCCGCGCTATACGAGCTACCCCACCGCCGCTCAGTTCGAAGCCGGTATCGACGAGGGCGTGTATCGCACCTGGCTCGGCGCGCTCGACCCCGCCGCGCCGCTCTCATTCTATGTGCATGTGCCCTATTGCAGGGCTTTGTGCTGGTATTGCGGCTGCCATACCAGCGTGCTCAACGACGATGCGCGTATCGCACGTTATGCCCGCCGCCTCATCCATGAGGCCGAGATGCTGGCAGACGCCGCGCCGCAGGCCGGATCCGTCGCGCATCTGCATTTCGGCGGCGGTACGCCAACGATTCTCGCGCCGGATGATTTCGCCGCGATCATTGCCCGCATCCGGAATCTGTTCACGTTCGCGCCCGATGCAGAGATCGCCGTCGAGATCGACCCGCGGACGCTCGAACCGGAGATGGCGCAGGCGCTGGCGCAAGCCGGCGTGAACCGTGTCAGCCTCGGGATCCAGGACATGGATCCGCAGGTGCAGGAACTGGTCAACCGGGTGCAGCCTGTGGAGGATGTGGTGCGCACGATGGATCTGCTGCGCAGTGTCGGCATTACGCGGGTGAACGCGGATTTCATCTATGGCCTGCCAAAGCAGAGTGTCGCCCATGTGCGCGATTCGATCCGCACAATGCTCGATCTCGGCATCGATCGCGCCGCCGTGTTCGGCTACGCTCACGTGCCGTGGTTCAAGAAGCATCAGAACGCCATCGACGCCGATCTCCTGCCCGGCGCCGGCGAGCGGCTCGATCAGGCGCATGCGGCAGAGGCCGCTTTCGCCGAGGCTGGCTGGGAGCCGATCGGCTTCGATCATTATGCGCATCCCGACGACGCCATGGCACGCGCTGCCCGGGCGGGAACGTTGCGGCGGAATTTCCAGGGCTATACCACCGACGAGGCCGATACGCTGATCGGTATCGGCGCCTCCTCGATCGGCGCGCTGCCGCAGGGCTATATCCAGAACGAGCCGCATCTGGGCAAATGGGCGCAGGCGATTGATGCCGGGCATCTGCCAGTGGTGCGTGGTGTTCCGGTCAGCGCGGACGACCGTCTGCGGCGTCATACGATCATGCAACTGATGGCTGGACTGCAGGTCGATCTCGCAGCGATGGCGCGCGCGCATGGGCAAAAGCCCGCGCTGTTCGACGCCGCGCTCATGGCACTGGAGCCGCTGGTGGCCGACGGGCTGTGCCGGATCGAGGGCTATCATGTCAGCGTGACACCGCAGGCGCGGTTCTTCGTGCGCAACATCGCCGCCCGGCTCGACGCCTACTGGCAGCCGAACCCGGGGCGGCATTCGCTCGCAGTGTGAACGCACCAGTCATCGGCTCTGGCGGGAACTAGCGGGCCAGAAAGCCGTTCCCTTTCCGACGAGCGCAGGCGAGCCTTTTCAAGCCACAATGGCTGCGTGCGATTCGAAACAGGGGCTGAGGAGACATCATGCATGATCAACCGCCGCACAGCAGCGGCTTCGATCTTGATGATCGGCGCTTCTTCCGGCGCGCGTTGATCATCCTGGGTTTGCTGGCTTTGATGTATTTCTTATGGATGCTCGCCGGGACACTCCTGCTGGTGTTCGCAGCCATTCTGATTGCGGTGATCCTGCGCGCGTTTTCATCGGTGCTGGAGCATCACGCCCATGTACCGGACGCGATTTCGTTCTATGTCGCGTTGCTCCTCGTCGCACTGGCATTCGGCGCCTTCGGTTATTTCTTCGGTGCTCAACTGCAGATGCAACTGGCCGATCTGCTATCGAAGCTTCCCGGGCAGATCGAAGGCTTTGCGGCGCAGTTGGGGATTCAGGACCCCATGTCCGAGATCGAGAGCCAGCTTGATGACGGTTTTGGCGCCAGCCTTTTCGGCCAGGCTGCCGGCTTCGGCTATACCTTGTTCGGGGGATTGACCAATCTTCTGCTCCTGGTCGTGGCGGCGATCTATCTCGCTTTTGATCCGAAGCTTTACCGGAAGCTCTTTGCCAGCCTGTTTCCTCCGGCGCAGCGCAGGGGAGTCGAGACTGTCATGCTGCAGACCGGGACGGCCTTGAAGAAATGGTTCGTCGGTCAGATGGTGAGTATGCTCTTCGTCGGCCTTCTCTCGGGTATTGGTTATTGGGCAATCGGTTTGCCGACACCAGCTGCGTTGGGACTGATTGCCGGAATCACGAATTTCATTCCCTATATCGGCCCGGTCATCGGCGCCATTCCCGCAATCGTCTTTTCCTTCAATATTTCCATGGAAATGGTGCTCTACGCGCTCATCGTAGCCACGATCGTGCAGCAGATGGAAGGGAATGTGCTGGTACCGCTGATCCAGAAGCGTGCCGTCGCGATGCCGCCGGCCGTGGCGCTGTTCGCCATCATCATCTTCGGCGTCCTGTTCGGCTTTCTCGGTGTCCTTCTGGCTGTTCCGCTGGCGGTTACGGTGATGGTTCTTGTGCAGAAACTGTGGATCGAAGGCGTCGTGGAGCATGCCCCGCGACATGATTAATCCTCTTCGCGCGTGCCGGCTTCATCCGGTACATCCGCTTCCGGCCAGTCAGTGATGCGTTCCATCAGTGCATCCATGTCGTTCTCGGCCAGTGCGACCAGCGAGAAACCGTCCGGAAGTGGTTCGACGCGCCCGCGCACACTGGCGCCGGCGCGATGCACGCTGTCGGCATCACCCGTGATCAGCGGATGCCAGGCGGGGAGGGGACGGCCTTCCGAAAGCCGGCGATAGGCGCAGGATGGTGGCAGCCAGCCGAGCCGGGATACGCTTTCAGGCGTCAATTGCAGGCAATCGGGGACTTCCCGCTGACGGTTGGGGTAATCGCGGCAACGGCAGCTCTCGCCATCGAACATGTGGCAGGCAAGATCGGTATAGACCACGCGCTCGGTGTCTTCATCTTCCAGCTTGACGAGACAGCACCGCCCGCATCCATCGCACAGGCTCTCCCATTCCGGCGCCGTCATCTCGGCCAGGCTCTTCGTTTCCCAGAAGGGGGCATCGGTTTTCCGGGTGGGGGGCTTGCTGGTCATGCTTGTCTGCGCCACGCTCGAATGGTCGTCGCTGCCGAATGATAGCGTTGCCGCATGCATGCGCGTTTGTGGGAACGAATGCAATATCAGGCATCATTAACAATTATTATGAAATAACTGTTAACCATTTTCTCTGCATCGGATCCGAGGCCCGGTATGGCGAAATTGCGTGAATTTCGGGAACTTGTTGCATAAACGGGCTGTTGAAGAGTTAATTTTCGTTTAATATCGATTTGTTTTGAAAACCCCGAAAAATCGGGGCAGGTGAGGGTTGGTGCGTTGCGTTTGGCCCCGGAAACCACACTCTGGACACGCGTGAAGCGCTGGGCGGCGGATTTCGACGCCTGGCTCAGCGCGTCGGTGTTCGAGGGGCAGGGCGATTTCAAGTATTACTGGCGGCGCTATTCGAAATTGATGAATGTCTTTCGGTTTCGCGGTGTGCGCCGGGCTGCGCTCGATCTGGCCAGCGAGGCGGCGACCTTGAGTGTCGCGGGTGGAATGGTGATGGTGACGCTGGCTATTCCGGCATTCTATGAGACTCATGTGGACTGGCGGCGCACGCAGGATTTTGCGGTCACCTTCCTGGATCGCAATGGCGAGGAGGTCGGTCGGCGCGGGATCCGGCATGACGATTCTGTCAAGCTGGAGGATTTTTCCGATACCCTGATCAAGGCTGCATTGGCGACGGAGGATCGGCGTTTCTTCTCGCATTGGGGGATCGACCCGATCGGGACCACACGTGCACTGGTTGTCAACTCGCGCGCCGATACTGTGGTCCAGGGCGGCTCGACGATCACGCAGCAGCTGGCCAAGAACCTGTTCTTGACGAATGAACGCTCTCTGGACCGCAAGATCCGGGAAGCCTTTCTGGCGCTTTGGCTGGAAGTGCAACTCGACAAGGAGGAGATCCTCAAGCTGTATCTCGACCGCGCCTATATGGGGGGTGGCAATTTCGGTGCAGCAGCGGCAGCGGAGTTTTACTTCGGGAAATCCGTCACGGATCTCTCCCTTGCGGAATCTGCCATGCTCGCAGGCCTGTTCAAGGCGCCCTCGCGCTTTTCTCCCCATATCAATCTTCCGGCTGCGCGCGCGCGTGCCAATGAGGTTCTGACGAACCTCGTCAATGCCGGCTTCATGAGCGAGGGGCAGGTTCAGGTCGCACGTCTCAACCCCGCAACCCCGATCGACCGGGGGCGCGATACCACGGCCGACTACTATCTTGACTGGGCGTTTGAAGAAGTCCGTGCAATGGCCCGGGATGGCCATTTCGGGAATGAGCGGGTGCTCGTGGTGAAGACGCCGCTGGACAGGGAACTGCAGTCTCACGCTGACCAGGCCGTCGAGAACATCCTGCGTCAGCACGGGGAGGCTTACGGCGTGCGCGATGCGGCAGCGGTGGTGATGGATCCCGACGGGGCCGTCCGTAGCATCGTCGGCGGGCGTGATTACGGGCAGAGCCAGTTCAACCGGGCAACGTCGGCGTTGCGCCAGCCCGGCTCGGCTTTCAAGCCGTTCGTCTATGCCACTGTCCTCTCGCACTTGCCGTATCGCCCGGACAGTATCGTGCGCGACGCGCCGATCTGCATCGGCAATTGGTGCCCTAACAATTATAACCGCTCCTTCGCCGGAGCGATGACCATGACAACGGCGTTGGCTCGTTCGATCAACACCATTCCCGTGCGCTTTTCCCTCGAGCTCGGCAACGGCAATGCACGGGAGGGCAGGGCGAAGATCATCGAAATGACGCAGCGCATGGGTGTTCGCACGCCGATGCAGGACACGACCTCGCTTCCCATCGGCGCCTCCGAGATGACCGTGATGGACATGACAGCGGGCTACGCGGTCTTTGCCAACGGCGGAGATCGTGTCGATCCCTACGTGGCGCTCGAGGTCTGGAACGCTTTCGGAGAAGCCCTTTATTCACGCCGTCGGGACCATATGCCCGAGCGTGTGCTCGCAACCGGTGTCGTCGCCGACATGAACCGGATGCTGACAACCGTGCCCACGTCGGGGACCGGACGCAGGGCAGCACTTGACGGCATCGTGTCTGCTGGCAAGACGGGGACCACAAACGCATATCGGGATGCCTGGTACGGCGGCTATACGGGCAATTTCGTTGCTGCTGTCTGGTTCGGAAACGACAACTACGAATCGACACGCAGGATGACCGGCGGGTCTCTTCCGGCCATGGCCTGGCGTGAGATCATGAGCTTTGCACATCTTGATGTGGAACTGGCCCCGATCCCGGGGCTCGACGAGGACGAGCAACCGCTCGTGGCACAGGCGCCGGCGGCCGAGCAGAACCCGCCGCCGCGCGCGCGCAATACATCGCTGTCGCGCCGCTCTTTCGAGGTGGTCGGCGGAATCAACCGCATGTTCGAGTCGGCACAGCGTGGACGCGGCGGACTCTCCGGACGGGCGCCGCGACAGTCTTCGTGGCAGAGCAGCAGCGGATCCTCACGGGGTATGGTGGGCGGTTTCGAAATCGTCAGCGGACGCTAGGGTATCATTCCGTCAGGTGGATACCGGCTGACGGAAAAATGATGAGCCCAACAATGACTGGGGCCGTCCGGCGCGGTAAGCGTCGGGCGGCCCGTTGTCTTGATGAAATTGGCAGTTGCTGCCGTATATCAATTCCAGGCGCCAATTGGCTGCTTGTGCTGCAATTCCTCCTGCCGTTCCTGCGGGTCGTCGGAATGCTCAGCGAGGAATTTCTCGGCTTCCAGTGCCGCCATGCATCCCATGCCCGCAGCCGTCACGGCCTGGCGATAGATATCGTCAGTCACGTCACCCGCAGCGAAGACGCCGGGTACGTCGGTCGCTGTCTTGCCGGGATGTGTGATGAGATAGTTGCCCGCCTTCATCGGCAACTGGCCCTCGAAGAGCTCGGTGGCCGGCTTGTGCCCGATGGCGATGAAGACGCCGTCGATCGGGAGCTCGCTGATCTCGCCATTGACGGTGTCCCTGAGCCGCAGATGCGTGACGCCCGGCGGCATGCCGCCGCCACAGATCTCATCGATTGCCGCATTCCAGCGGACCTCGATCTTCGGGTTCCGGAACAGGCGATCTTGGAGGATCCGTTCGGCGCGCAGGCTGTCGCGGCGGTGGATCAGTGTGACCTTCTCGGCGAGATTGGCCAGATACAGGGCTTCCTCGACAGCTGTGTTGCCCCCACCCACGACCGCGACATGCTTGTTGCGGAAGAAAAAGCCGTCGCACGTGGCGCAGGCGGAGACGCCCATGCCGGAGAATTTCTGCTCGGATTCGAGCCCCAGCCACTTCGCCTGCGCACCGGTCGCGATGATCAGGCTGTCGCACGAATACGTGTCCCCGCCATCTCCGACGAGCTGGAAGGGGCGTTTCGAGAGATCCACGCTGGCAATGTGGTCGGAGACGAAACGCGTCCCGACATGCTCGGCCTGCGCGCGCATCTGCTCCATCAGCCAGGGGCCCTGAATGACGTCGGCAAAGCCCGGGTAATTCTCGACATCGGTGGTGATGGTAAGCTGTCCACCGGGCTGGATACCCGAAATCAGGATGGGCTCAAGCATGGCACGGGCGGCATAGACGGCGGCCGAGTAGCCCGCCGGGCCAGAGCCGATAATCATCACCTTCGCATGTTGATGGGCCATTCCCGCCTCCTGTGTCGTCGCACACTGCGCTTCATGTGGGGTTTGGTAGTCGCAAACGTATCCGGGGAAAACCGCAATTTCCCTATGGGCGCCCGTCATCCACCATTCTCGTGGCTGACGCGCTGCCAGCAAGCGGGCCGTGGCGGCGTTCCAGATGCGCGCGCACGATTCCTGCGGCTTCACTGGCGGCATTGGACGCGGGCGTGTGCTCTGCTCGCCAGACCCCGGGCAACAGGCTGACATGGCCAGCAGCAGCAAGATTTTCGGCGAAGCGATGATGCCGAGGCCCCATGCCGGAGAAACGGAACAGCCCGACCGGGCGGTTCGTGGCCAGTGCTTCTGAGACCATTGAGGTGGAATCCGCCGTCACGATCAAACGGTTGCTGCTGGCGAGAATCCCGAAATAGGGGTTGTCCCCTTCGCCATCCCAGATTCTGACCGCACCATTCCCGTCGAAATACGCGCGCAATGCGGCGACGACATGAGGCTCGGTGCGGCGCGAGGGCGTGATGTGGAGGCTCGCACCGCTGGCACGCTCCGCGCTCAGGAGGTCTAGCAGGGCGCGGATATCCGCATCGGCAAAACCCCCGCGCCGGGTACGCCCGCCCAACAGGATCCCGGTAAGCGGGGGGGGCAGCAAGCGACCCGGTCCAGCGAAAGCGGTGCGTTCCGTGGCCAGCTTTTCGGCCGTGACACGGTGGATGGTCGTAGGCGTCAGTTGGACATTCGCGCCCGCGAGCGAGTCATGCGGATGGGCGAAGATGAGATCAAAATAATGCGGCGGTGTCCGCGGGTGCTGCAGGTGTACCGTGAATGTACGGCCCTCGGAGGCTTTGCGAATCGCGATTGCCGCAGCGGTGGAACGTCGTCCGCAACTGATCAGAATATCCGGCCAGGGCGGCGTGAGGCGGTCGAGGGATGCGTCGAGACCGCGCAGAGGAAGGGGGCAGAGATGACCCGGAAGCCAGCGCCAGGGCGCGCGCAGGCCGATTCGTTTTTCGTCGAAACCGAAGCCCAGGGCTTCGGCCAGACCGAGTGCCTGCGCCCGCATGCCTGCTTCACCGGTCGTCAAGGCCCAGACCGTCGGAACGTACACGCTCAATTCTCCTGCGCGCAATTTCATTGCGCCGCTTGTGCGCCCGCGATTACGCGATTATCTAAAGACGCCCGCGCCGGGGTTTTATAGACGACGGAGTTTCCATGCGCGACCGCCTCGATGCGATCGATCTCAAGATCCTTGCCGAATTACAGAAAGATGGCAGCATCACCAATGTCGAATTGGCAAGGCGCGTCGGCCTGTCCGCGCCCCCTTGCTTGAGACGCGTGCGCGCGCTGGAAGAAGCGGGAATCATCAAGGGCTATCGCACGCTGCTCGATCCGAAGCTGCTCGGCTTCGAGGTTTTGTGCTTTGCAATGGTGCAACTGGCCAGTCAGAAGCAATCCGACCTCGCAGCCTTCCAGGAGCAGATCGCCGATTGGCCGACGGTTCGTGAGTGCTGGACGCTCTCGGGCGAAGTCGATTTCATTTTGAAATGCGTGGCGACGAACATGTCCGCCTTTCAGGCTTTCGTCGGCGATCTGACGTCGTTGCCCAATGTGCGCAACGTCCGCACGGCGCTCAGCCTCGATCTGGTGAAGGACGAGCCTCTGGTGCCGATCGAGACCGATGCCTGAGCGCGCTTCGCCGGAGGCATCGTCCCGACTCACAAACGTATCTCGCCTCAAAAGCGGCGTGCGACCCAGCCTGCGAAGACGCGCGCGAGATTGATCGTGCGGTCGCGCTCTATGCCTTCGCGAATACGGTCTCCCGCCGAATCGGCGGGCGAACTCGCAGTGAATTGGTAGGTGTCGACGATCTGCCCGCTGCGATCTATGAGTTGGGCTGTACCGGAAAGGTTGTCCTGCGGCTGTGACATTCCCCCGAAGCGCCAATCATTGCCGTTCTCCCGAATCTGACCGTTCAGAAACAGCTGCTCGATCCGCACCACGAGCCTCGGTCCTCCGGCGGATGTCTGGAAATGGCGGTTGAGTTCGTCTCGCAAGGCGCTCTGGACGATATCGGCAAACCCACCGGCGCCGCTGGCACGCAATGGCGAGACATCGACCTCGATGGTGCTCACGGTGCTGCGCTGCGCCTGCGCGGGTTGTGTTCCCGACATCGTCATCGCCAATCCCGTAATTGCAATGAGCAGTGCTGCGACGGCGTGCTTAAGGAAAAGTGTCATCGTTGATCCTCCTCTTGCTGCCCCCGCAACTTGGTCTTTCCGGCTCGCGGTCAAGTCGTGGTCGCTGCCGGTCACGCCGAGGTGCCTGGGTGACCGGCAGCCTGCAAGAGCTCAGCGGAAATCGACGCTGACCACCTCGTAGGACTTGCCGCCGCCCGGTGTCGAAACCTCGACCGTATCCCCGACACTCTTGCCGATCAGGGCGCGCCCGATCGGAGAGGTGATGGAGACGCGCCCGGAATGCACATCCGCTTCCGGCTCACCGACGATCTGATAACTCTTTTCTTCCTCGGTATCCTCGTCGATCAGCTTCACCGTTGCCCCGAAGACGATCCGGTCTCCGGATAGTTTCGCGACATCAATCACTTCGGCCCGCGCAATCAGGCTCTCCAGCTCCATGATGCGCCCTTCATTGTGCGATTGCGCCTCCTTGGCGGCATGATATTCGGCGTTCTCAGAGAGATCGCCGTGCGAACGCGCTTCAGCGATGGCCTCGACGATGCGCTGGCGCTCGACCTGCTGGCGGTGCTTCAGCTCCTCTTCGAGCTTCTGGAAACCGGGGGCCGTAATCGGAACCTTATCCATTCTTCTGATCTCACTACGCCGAATTGAATAGCGGAGCGACCTTGCGGCCACCCCGCTTATTCCGTGAATTCCTTTGGAGCGAACGCGGGTTCGCCCCTCTCATGCGTCGCTTGCGGAAACCGTGCCAGTCAGGCGAAGTATTCCTGCAGCGAACGCACACGCAGCTCGCCACCGAGATAGGCTTCAATCCCCTCTGCGGTTGCGAGTGCCCCTGCCAGAGTGGTGTAGTATGGCACCTTATGCAAGAGGGCTGCGCGCCGAAGCGAGCGGGAATCAGACAGGGCGCCTGCTCCGGCGCTGGTGTTGAAGACCAGATGCACATCGCCGTTCTTGATCGCATCGACGATATGCGGGCGCCCTTCCAGCATCTTGTTGATGCGCTGGGCCGGGACGCCCTGGCTTTCGAGGAAGCGCTGCGTGCCGTCCGTCGCGAGGATGTTGAAGCCGCGTTCGGAGAGCGAGCGGATCGCCGGGAGAATGCGCTGCTTGTCGGTGTCCTTCACCGAGACGAAAACCGTGCCGGCGCGCGGAAGAATGTTCCCTGCGCCGAGCTGGCTTTTCAGGAAGGCGATACCGAAGGATGCGTCGAGGCCGATCACCTCGCCGGTCGATCGCATTTCCGGGCCGAGCAACACATCGACACCGGGGAAGCGGGCGAAGGGGAAGACGGCTTCCTTGACCGCGATATGGTCGAGCTGGCGCGGTGCGAGAGCGAAATCCGCCAGCTTCTCGCCGGCCATCACGCGTGCGGCGATCTTGGCGATGGGCTCGCCGATCACCTTGGCCACGAAGGGTACTGTGCGTGACGCGCGCGGGTTGACTTCGAGCACGTAGATGTCGCCATCCTTGAGAGCGTATTGAACGTTCATCAGTCCGCCGACATCGAGTGCGAGCGCCATCGCCTTCGTCTGGCGCTCGAGTTCCGCAATGGTCTCGGGCGTCAGTGAGCGCGGCGGCAGCGAGCAGGCGGAGTCACCGGAATGGATCCCCGCTTCCTCGATATGCTCCATGATCCCGGCGATGAAGGCGTCCTTGCCATCGGCGATGCAATCAACATCGATCTCGATCGCATCGGAGAGGTAGCGATCGAACAGCAGCGGGTTCTTGCCGAGAACCGTGTTGATCTGTCCGGTCTTGTCGTTGGGATAACGGGCCTTCACATCGGAGGGGATCAGGCTGGGCAGGGTGCCCAGCAGGTAATCCTCGAATTGAGCCTCGTCATGGATGATGGCCATGGCCCGGCCACCGAGCACATAGGACGGGCGCACCACGAAAGGCAGGCCGAGATCGGCGACGATCAGGCGTGCCTGCTCCACGGAATAGGCGATGCCGTTCTTCGGCTGCTTGAGGCCGAGCTTGTCGAGCAGGCGCTTGAAGCGGTCGCGGTCTTCCGCAAGGTCGATCGCGTCGGGGGAGGTGCCGAGGATCGGCACCTGCGCCTCTTCCAGCGCCCGGGCCAGCTTCAGGGGCGTCTGCCCGCCGAACTGGACAATGACACCGTGCAGGGTGCCGTTCGTGCGTTCCAGGTCGATGATTTCCAGCACGTCTTCCGCCGTGAGAGGCTCGAAATAGAGGCGATCCGAGGTGTCGTAATCGGTCGAGACCGTCTCGGGATTGCAGTTGATCATGATGGTCTCGAAGCCGGCATCACCGAGCGCGAAACAGGCATGGCAACAGCAATAGTCGAATTCGATACCCTGGCCGATGCGGTTCGGCCCGCCGCCGAGGATGATGACCTTCTTGCGGTCACTCGGCAACGCCTCGTCCGCCGGGGCTCCGGCGAAGAGGTTTTCGTAGCTCGAATACATGTAGGCGGTGGGTGATGCGAATTCGGCCGCGCAGGTATCGATGCGCTTGAAGACCGGGCGCACGCCCAGCCCGTGCCGAATCATCTTGACCTGTGCTTCCGACTTGCCCGCGAGCACGCCAAGCCGGTCATCGGAAAAGCCCATCGCCTTGAGGCGACGGAACAGGCGCGCACTCTGCGGCAGACCGAAGCTGCGCACCTTGCCTTCCATTTCGACAATGGCGCGGATCTGCTCGAGGAACCAGTGGTCGATCTTGCAGGAGGCGTGGATTTCCGCGTTGCTCGAGCCAAGACGCATGGCCTGCGCGACCTTGAGCAGGCGATCCGGCGTCGGGCGCCCCAGCGCCGCCTTGATGGCATTGCGGTCATCGCCCTTGCCGAGACCCTCGATCTCGATCTCGTCCAGCCCGGTCAGGCCGGTCTCAAGCGAGCGCAGCGCCTTCTGCAGGCTCTCGGGGAAGGAGCGCCCGATCGCCATGGCCTCGCCGACCGATTTCATCGAGGTGGTCAGCGTCGGCTCCGCACCGGGGAATTTCTCGAAGGCGAAACGCGGAATCTTGGTGACGACGTAATCGATTGTCGGCTCGAACGAGGCGGGGGTGGCGCCGCCGGTAATGTCGTTGGCGATTTCGTCCAGCAGGTAGCCAACGGCGAGCTTGGCCGCGACCTTGGCGATCGGGAAGCCCGTCGCCTTCGAGGCCAGCGCCGAGGAGCGCGAGACGCGCGGGTTCATCTCGATCACGACCATGCGGCCCGTCTCGGGGTTGATGGCGAACTGCACATTCGAGCCGCCGGTCTCCACCCCGATCTCGCGCAAGACCGCGATCGAGGCGTCGCGCATGATCTGGTATTCCTTGTCCGTGAGGGTCAGAGCGGGTGCGACGGTTATGGAATCGCCGGTATGAACGCCCATCGGATCAATATTCTCGATGGAGCAGATGATGATGCAGTTATCCGCCTTGTCGCGGACGACCTCCATCTCGAACTCCTTCCAGCCGAGCACGCTCTCCTCGATCAGCACCTCGCCCGTGGGTGAGGCGTCGAGACCCCGCTCGACGATGTCGAGAAACTCCTCGCGGTTATAGGCGATACCGCCGCCGGTGCCGCCCAGCGTGAAGGAGGGGCGGATGATCGCAGGCAGGCCGATCTCGGCCAGAGCCATCAGCGCCTCGCCCAGCGCGTATTCCTGACAGCGCTTGCGCCGCTCGCTTTCCCCGGCCGCCCATTTCGCCTCGAATTCCGTCTTGAGCTTCGCCTTTTCGTCATCCGCCACATCCATGGCTGCGATACGGGCTATCTCGTCCTGGTATTGCGCCTTGTGCTTGCGCTTGAGATCAGAAGCGTTGGCGAGCCGGGATGAGGGCGATTCGAGCCCGATCTTCGTCATCGCCTCGCGGAATAGCTGGCGGTCCTCCGCCTTGTCGATGGCCTCCGCCGTGGCGCCGATCATCTCGACGCCGTATTTCTCCAGCACCCCCATCGCCTGCAGCGAAAGCGCGCAGTTCAGCGCCGTCTGCCCGCCCATGGTCGGCAGGATCGCGTCCGGGCGCTCCTTCTCGATGATTTTCGCGACGATCTCGGGCGTGATCGGCTCGACATAGGTCGCATCCGCCAGCTCCGGATCAGTCATGATCGTGGCCGGGTTCGAGTTGACCAGTATGATTCGGTACCCTTCCTCCTTCAGCGCCTTGCAGGCCTGGGTGCCCGAGTAATCAAATTCGCAGGCCTGGCCGATGATGATGGGGCCTGCGCCGACAATCAGGATGGAGGAGATATCCGTGCGTTTGGGCATGGTCGATCCGTCAAGATGCGGGAGACGTCGGCATAAAAAAGAGGCCGCGCGTCGAGGAATGACGCCGCCTCATGCTCCGTCGCCCGGCGAGCGTTGCACGCGGGTCACGATGGTGCAGGGCTATAAACGGAATTTTTGTCGTTGGGAAGGCGGATATGCATATTGACGCAACGTCATAGCTGCTTTCCCGCAACTTGCGGGGCCCGAGCGGCTTGCACTGTGCGCCTGCCATAATAGTCTGTCGGCAGGGTATGCGGTGCATCACGGTGTTCCCGGTGGGAGGGCATGGTGGCGCGTAGGCAGGTCAGCGCCTAAGTTAGTCGAAACGATCGGGACAAAGCAGGGGAGTGCATGATGGCGAATATTCGCTGGACCGTGGTGACCGGAGCCTCGAGCGGAATCGGCGCCGAGCTGGCGCGCGTCTTTTCCGGAATCGGGCACAATGTGATCCTGGTCGCCCGTCGGCGTGACAAACTCGATGCGCTCGCCGAAGAACTGCGTCGGCGCGATGGTGGCATCATCGAGGTGATGGAGGCCGATCTCTCCGATCAGAAGGCGCCACGGGCGCTTTTCGATGCGATCAGCGAGAAGGGCATCGAGGTTCATACCCTTGTCAACAATGCCGGCTACGGTCTCGGCGGCGAGTTTGCCGAACTGCCCCTCGATGATCAACTTCGAATGATGCACGTCAACATGACCGCGCTGACGCAGATGTGTCATCTGTTCCTGCCTGCCATGATCGCGCGGGGACGGGGCGGTATCATCAACGTCTCGTCTCTCGCCGGCTTCCTCGCCGGGCCCCGCATGGCTGTGTATTACGCCAGCAAGGCTTATGTTCTCTCGCTGTCCGAAGCATTGCACGAAGAGGTGAAGAAACACGGGGTCACGGTGACAGCGCTCTGCCCCGGCGCTACGGAATCGGAATTCGGGGAGCGTGCAGACGTGAACGACACCAAGCTCTTCAGCGGTCGGAGGATGCCTTCCGAAGCCGTCGCGCGGATCGGTGTCGAGGGCTACCGCGCCGGCCATGCCATCGTCGTTCCCGGCGCGATGAACCGTCTCAAGGCGCAAATCACCCGTCTGATGCCGCGCTTTGCTACGCGCCGTGTGGCGGCTTCGCTGAACAAGAAGCGCTGACACGCGCATCCGGAAACGGTGCCGGCGCCCTTGACACGGCGCGCCGGCCCCTTCGACAACCGGCCCGTGCGCCGCATCGGCGCATGAGAGGCCGGAGGCACCATGAGCACCGTCATCGCCGTCGCTCCCAATGGCGGGCGCCGCACCACGAAAGATCATCCCGCATTGCCGGTTACGGCCGAGCAAACCGCGCGCACGGCTGCAGCCTGTCGTGAGGCCGGTGCTGCCATGTTGCATATCCATGTTCGCCAGCCCGATCAGCGTCACAGCCTCGATATCGAACTCTATCGCGAGGCCATCGCCGCCGCGCGCCGCGAGGTCGGCCCGGACATGGTCATCCAGGCGACAACGGAATCGGTCGGGCTCTACAAAGCCGCCGAGCAGATGGCGATGGTGCGTGAGCTGAAGCCGGAAGCGATCTCCATGGCCTTGCGTGAACTGGCGCCGGATGAGGCGGGCAAGGCCGCCTTCGCCGATTTCGTCGGATGGCTCCAGCGCGAGCGCATCGCCAGCCAGATCATTCTCTACGATACCGCAGACACGGCACGGGCCCGCGCCTGGGCGCAGGAAGGCGTCTTCGATGCCCGTGCCATGTCTGTCATCTTCGTCACCGGCAAATACGCCCCGCCCACACCGGCAGCCCCGGCGGATCTGTTGCCGCTTCATGCCGATTGTGCTGACCTGTTCCGGGACTGGATGCTATGCTCGTTCGGGCCGCGCGAGACGGGCTGCGTCACCCTCGCGGCGCTACTGGGAGGGCATTGCCGGGTGGGCTTCGAGAACAATCTCGCGCTTCCCGACGGTGCGCGGGCGCCCGACAATGCCGCAATCGTCTCCGCCACGGTTGGTGCCTTGCACGCGGTCGGCCTGAAACCGGCCACGCCCGGGGAGTTGCGCAGGGCTTGGGGGTTACAGGGGTGACCATGCCACGCCTGATGCGGCGGATCGAAAAGGGAAGGCGCCCGGCATGATGGATTTGTGGCGGGATTTCCGCGGTGGTCTCGCCGAGATGCGGCCAAGCCGGTTTCCTTATGCGAAATTCGCGGCGGCACTGATTCTGGGCATTGCCGGGGGATGGCTCTTCGCCTGGCTGATGCTGCCCCTGCCGTGGATGCTCGGCCCGATGACCGTCTGCACGCTGGCGGCGCTGATGAAGCTGCCGATCGCTGCACCGACGGTGGTACGTCCACCCATGTCCGCGGTGATCGGCGTGATGCTCGGGGCGGCCTTTTCGCCCGATATCGCTGCGCGCCTCCTCGGCTGGTTGCCGACCGTGATCGGCCTCGCCTTCTTCGTCGCGGCCTCGGGGATCGCCTGCGTCTGGTATTTCCGAAAGGTCGGGCGGATGGATTTCACCACCGCCTATTTCGCCGGCATGCCCGGCGGCCTGGTCGAGATGGTGATCGTTGGAGAGCAGCGCGGCGGCGACGGGCGCACGATCGCGCTCGTGCACTCGGCACGCATCCTCCTGGTGGTGATGACTCTACCGTTTCTCGTCCAGGCGGTGGAGGGAGTCTCGCTCGGGGTCCGGACCAGCGCCGCGCCGTCGATCGTCGATGCGCCGCTTTCCGCCGAGCTCTGGATCATCGCCTGTGTCGTTGCGGGGGCGATGGTGGGGCATGTGCTGCGCCTGCCGGCGAAATACCTGCTCGGGCCGATGCTCGTCAGTGCCCTGGTGCATTTCAGCGGCTTGACCGATTTCAAGCCACCGACCGAGATCGTCAACGGCGCGCAGGTCGTTCTCGGTGTGACCATTGGCTGCCGTTTCCTCGGCACGGCGCCGAAGCTGATCATGCGCATTCTGGTCCTGACGGCGGGATCGACGATGATCCTGCTCGGTATGACGCTCGTCTTCGCCCTCGTTGTGGCGCAATTCTCCAATTACGGCGTGGTGCCCCTGCTTCTTGCCTATTCCCCCGGCGGTCTCGCAGAGATGAGCCTTGTCGCGATCGCCGTTCATACCGAGGTCGCCTTCGTTGCCGCGCATCACATCATCCGAATCGTCTTCGTGATGATGAGCGCCGGGCCGGCCTTCGCTTTGATCCATCCGGACAAGGGGGGCGACGGGACTATTCCGCGTATGCGAGACGGGTGAAGGCTTTGAGGGGCCGCAGCAATTTCCGGCGAGCCATTGCTGTAAGAAACCGTGATGAACCGCAAGAAACCGATTGACGCGCCGCCCCCGCCTTCGTATGAACCCCCGGCGCCGCAAGGCGAGCCCAGGTGGCGGAATTGGTAGACGCGCTGGTTTCAGGTACCAGTGGTGCAAGCCGTGGAGGTTCGAGTCCTCTCCTGGGCACCAACACCCTCTCAAGGTGTTGATCCGCAAGGTTGTCATGTGGCTTCTTGAAGGACCTGCGGTCCTCTTCTCGCTTGGTGCTGATCGTTCGCGGTTGCCGGGTCCATACGTGCTGCCGAGATTCGATGGCAACTCTTTCCGGGACGTGCGCGACAAGTGACGGTCTTTTCGCCTTGGCGAGCCGCGCGAATGGCCAGGGGATCATTTTTCACAACCAGATTAGTTGAAGCCGGTTGAAGACCTGCGCTGCTGGTTGAGTTTCTGCCGGCATCGTGCATCATCCGAATGGGTGCATGGTGGCAGCGTTTCGTAAGCTGTCGAAGTGCGGGGGATATGATGCGTTATTTCACGTTTCTTGTCTTGTTTCTTGCAGCTTTCGGCACGCAAGCGAATGCTCAAGACATTGGTCAGAGGTTGGCGAACTGTCTCATTGCGCAGACTACCGGTTCTGACCGCGTTGCATTGGCGCGATGGATCGGTTTTTCCATCGCGGCGCATTCTTCGATCGCGAGATCAGTTGCGATTCCGGAAGACACGCTAGAGCAGTCAGACAAGCAAATCGCAAATTTAATGACCGATCTTCTGACGCAGAGATGTGTCGATGAAACTCGTGCCGTGTTCGCCGTTGGCGGGGATGCTGCCATGGAAAGCGCTTTTGATGCCTTGGGCAGAGTTGCAATGAGTGAGGTGATGCTCGATGAGAATGTGAATTCGTCATTGACCAGATTTCTGAATTATCTCAACGAATCCGAGTTCGAGGGAATAATGACCGATTGAAGAATCTTGATTATCATTTTGATTTAATTTCAGAAAACCGGCTTTTCCCGAAAATCCTGTGAGGTTTTCGAAAAATCGCCCGGCTTGCATGCAGGTCCCGAAAGTTCGAGGGCTGCCTTGGGCGCCACCGACACTCCGTATACCGGAGTGCCGGCTCATATCTCTCGCTTTACGTCCCGAAGCGCTCGTCCAGGAAGCGTCCGAACGCTGCCCAGGAGCGGGTGTCGGCGCGTTCCTGGTAGCGGGGGCCTCCGAAGACCGTGAAGGCGTGGTTGGCACCGGAATAGATCTCGACATCATAGGTCAGCCCGGCCGTCTCGGCATCTTCGATGAAGGCGGTGAGGTCGTCCATGCCGGGGTTCTGGTCAATGCCGCCATGCATGATCAGCAGGGGCGGGGTCGCGTCGGGCCAGGCGGGGCCATCGGGGAAATTGCCGTGGAAGCTGGCATAGCCGACGGCGTCGGGGATTTCCCCCGTGCGCGCCATGGCCAGTGTCACGGTGCCGCCGAAGCAATAGCCCATCACCATGATTGCGGATTCCTCGCTGTGGCGGCGCGCTTCGTCCAGAGCGCCGAGCATCAGGGTCTCCATGCGTTCGCGATCACCCAGCACGGCGCGTGTGGCCGCAATCCGCAACTCGGTCGTCTCGGGCCGGTTCCCTGCGCCATAGAGATCGACGGCGAAAGCGTCGAAGCCACGCTCGGCGACCATATCCGCCCGGCGGCGCTCATAATCGTCGAGCCCGTCCCAATCATGAACAATCAGCACCAGACCACGAGGATCCTGGGCGGCGGCGAAATACCCTTCGAAGCTCTCGCCGGCGACGTCATAGCGGATGTCTTGTGCGGCTGCTGCGCTTGCCATCAGTGCAAGAGCAGAGCCTGCCATAATCCAGGTTCGCATCGCAGATACCTCCCTCGCTATTCGTGAATTTTCAAATTGACGCGTTTCGAGCACGTATCCGTTTGCACGGTGGCGGCAACGCGTGTGTGCATCACAAGTCCGTGATATGCTCCCGCCTTTCCTGCATGCCCGCACCCGCGAACCGGCTCATCTTGATCTCTCGACCATACCGGCGGGCGCCATCAGCGTTTTGTCACCGCGCCCCGTCATGACGCCGGGGCCGCCTTGCGCTGGCGCAGGGCGCGCCAGCCGGGGAGGGCGAGGAGAACGAGGGCGCTGATCATCAGGGCGACCGCGATCGGATGACCCGTGAAAAAGGCTGTGAAGCTGCCATTGGTGATGATCAGGCCCTGGCGCAGGCTCATTTCGAGCGTCGGGCCGAGCACCATGCCGATCACCAGCGGCGCCATCGGGTAGCCCTGGCGTCTCAGGATGAAGCCGATCACCCCGGCAACCGCCATGACCAGCAGGTCGAAGGGATTGCCGCGCACGAAATAGACGCCGATGACGCAGAACACCGCGATCGCCGTCATCAGGAATGCCTCGCGCATGCGCAGAAGCGGCGCGGCGAGCCGCGAGACCAGCATGCCGAGCGGCAGCAGAATCAGGTTGATCAACAGGAAACCGGTGAAGATCGCGGCGATCAGCGCCGGATTGCTGGTCATCAGCCGCACGCCCGGGGTGACTCCGTGCAGCGTCAGCGTGGCGAGCATCACGGCGGTGATGGCGTCGCCGGGAATGCCGAGCGCCATGGTCGGAACCAGCGCGCCGCCCGTTACCGCGTTGTTGGCCGATTCCGAGGCGATGATCCCGTCCGGCTCACCCTTGCCGAAATCGTCGCGCCGCGGCGACGAGCGGCGCGCTTCGGCATAGGAGATGAAGGCGGCCGTCGCGGCTCCCGTTCCGGGCAGGACACCGACGCCACAGCCGATGGCGATCGATTTGGCGAGTCCGCCGAGGCGCCCTTTCCAGGCGCGCAGCTTCGGCAGAACGATCCCCTCGAAGGCCACCAGAAGCGTGGCGCCATCGATCCGGCGCGAGGCGCGCAGCAGCACTTCCGACAGGGCAAAGACGCCGATCACCACCGCGAGCAGGTCAAGGCCCGCGATGAGATTGAAGAGGCCGAAGGTGAAGCGCCCTTCACCGGTGATCGGGTCCCCGCCCACGCTCGACAGAAAGATCCCGATCACGCCGGCGAGCAGCCCCTTGATCATCGAGCCCTCGGAAACCGAGACGATGCAGGTGAGCCCGAGCAGGATCAGGGCGAAGGTCTCGATCGGTCCGAAATTGAGTGCGAAAGCTGCGACCTGCGGGGCCGCGAGGATCAACATGATCGCCGAGACAATGCCACCGGCAACCGATGCCAATGTGGCCCAGCCAAGCGCCAGCCCGGCTTCGCCACGCTGCGACATCGGATAGCCGTCAAGGCAGGTCGCCGCCGATTGCGGCGTGCCGGGCGTGTTGATCAGAATGGCGGAAATCGATCCGCCATAGACCGAGCCGGCATAGATCGCGAGAACCAGAAGGATGGCCGGGATCTGGCCCATGCCGAGCGTGAAGGGCAGGATGATCGCCACGGCGACGGTCGAGCCGATGCCGGGCAGGGCGCCGAGGATGATGCCGAGCATCGTCCCCAGAATGAGGACCGCGACGCCCTCCAGCGTGAAGATGAGGCCCAGGGCCTGTGGCAGCAGTTCGAGCATATCAACCCCTTACAGCCACCAGAAGAAGGGTGATGCCGGCAGTGGCATCTTCAGAATCCGGTTGAACAGGATCAGCAGCACCGCCGGCGCCCCGATCGCGAAGGCGGCAATCGTCGCGACATGCCGCTGGCCGAGGGCGAGCAGCGACACCGTGCAGAAGGCGACGGAGGTGATGAAGAATCCCAGTCGGGTGAAGAGCACGGCATAGAGCACGACGGCGACGATCAGCGCGCCGATGCGCCATGCCGCGGGTTCCTGCGAGGGCGTGCCATGCCGGATCGCGGACGCGATTTCCATGAAGGCGAGCCCGACCCACAGGATCAGGATAATGCGCGGGAAGAAAGTCGGGTCGAAAGCCGGTGGCAGATCAGGGCTACTCCCGAACGTCGTCGCGAGAAGCGCTGCGCCGGTCAGGAACAGCGCGATCGCGACGAGTGCGCGCTCGTTCATCAACGCCAACATCGCAAACTCCAGGTAATCGCCTTGTCCGGCAGAGCCCAACTTGCCGGAGCGCGGGCTGATCGCGCCGCGCTCCGACCGGTTTTTCAGGGATCGGACTTCAGAGACCGGCAGCGTCGATCAAGGCGCCATTGGCTTCGTATTGCGCCCGGAAGAATGCGTCGAATTCCTCCGCGTCCTTGAAGTCGATCACCGTGTTCGTGCGCGCGGCAAAGGCCTGGAAGCCTTCCGAATTCACGGCCTGCTCACAGGCGTCGGAGAGCTGCGCCGTCACCTGCGCATCGACACCTGCCGGTGCGAAGAGACCGCCCCAGAGATAGAGCTCGTTCAAGGGCGCCTCGATACCGGCTTCCGCAGCCGTGGGAACATCAGGGAAGCTCTCGAGCCGGGTGTCGTTGAACACCAGGAGCGGGCGGAAATCGCCGCTGGCCATCAGCAATTCGGTATCACCGAAGAACTGGATGGTGCCTGCGGCCATGCCCTGCAATGCCGGGCCGGATCCCTGGAAGGGGAGGTGGCGCACCTTGTCGAGCACGCCGAGGCCGGAAAAGGCGGCGACCATGGTCAGATGCGTGATCGCGCCGGGCCCTGAGGAGCCGTAGAGATATTGCCCCGGGTTCTCCTCCACGGCGGCGACCACGTCCTCGATCGTCTCGAAGGGGCTGTCGGCATTGACGAAGAACAGGGTGGGTGAGGCCGCAACCGAGCAGATCGGTGTCCAGCTGTCGATGCCATAAGGCGCCTCGCGCACCTGTGGCTGGATCGTGGACACGGTGATCGACCAGTAGCCCAGCTGATAGCCGTCCGGACGCTGGCCCGCAAGCGCGCCCGCTGCTACCGTTCCGGAGCCACCGGCGGTATTCGAGACGAAGACGTCGCCATCGATGGCCTCGGCGAAGTGGGGCGCCAGGGCGCGCAAGAGCAGATCCGTGCCTCCACCGGCATTGAAGGGCACCACGAGATTGATCGGGCGCTCCGGAAAGGCCTGGGCGGCGGTTGCGCCCGTGAGCAGGGCGGCGCCCGCACCCAGTGCGCAAAGGTGTTTGCTGATCGACATGTTTTCCTCCCTCAAGGTGAATTCTCTTGATTGGTATCGTTATCAATTCAGATGATAACGTTGTCATTCGAGATTTCAACGATTAAACGAGGAGATTGAACGCCAATCCGGCCTTGGTGGTCGCACGGCTGGAGCATCCGATGAGGTGGCATGTCGGCCCCTGAGATTTCCCCGCCGACCGCGCGCGACGTCGCGGCACGCGCCGGCGTTTCGGTGATCACCGTGTCCCGCGTCATGCGCGGCGCGCCCAACGTCTCGTCCGCATTGCGCGAGAAGGTGCGTGTGGCGGCGCGAGCACTCGGCTATCGGCCCAATCGTGTGGCCGGTGCCCTGCGGGCGCGCGAGACGGATCTCGTGGCGGTGATCGTGCCCTCCATGAGCCACAGCGTGTTTCCCGAAGTTATCGACGGTATCGACCATGGTCTCTCCGGCACGCATTTGCGCACGGTGCTCGGCATCACCCATTACGACCAGGCCCGCGAGGCTGCGATCCTGCAGGATCTGATCGCCTGGAATCCGAGCGCGGTGATCATCAGCGGGCTGGAGCATCATCCCGAAGTACGGGCCATGCTCCATGCCGCGTCATGTCCGGTCGTCGAGGTGATGGATGTGGACGGGGATCCGATCGATCTCTGCGTCGGCACATCGCAATACGAGGCCGGGGAGCTGATGGCCGCCCATCTGGTGGAGACCGGGCGCAGGCGTATCGGCTATGTCGGTGCCTGGGGTGAGCGACCGGATCGCTCGCGCAAGCGCCGGGAGGCCTTCGCCGCAGCGCTCGCCCGGCGCGGGCTGGATCTCGCCGTGCATATCG